>WLWD01000482.1_pt1 | contig 255254 bp, 175 predicted proteins | sample 6712731 | NCBI WGS metagenome assembly WLWD01 (sample SAMN12718690, study PRJNA576275) | sponge metagenome | isolation source: marine sponge | host: Mycale hentscheli | place: New Zealand: South Island, Marlborough, Capsize Point | collected 2014-11-01 | reverse complement strand
AAGTCATTTGGTTGGTTCAGAATCAGCCCTGTCAGCAATAAAGCAACAACATCTGACATATTTGCATACTCTGGTATTTTATGGTAAGTTTTTTCTGCTAATAAGTTACATATTTATCTTGATGTGGAAAGAAATAGCACCATATCACCAGAACGGCATTATGTGATGGTGTAACCTTATGATGCTATGATTGTTTTTTTTCATAGGGTCTATACCTTCAGTTAGTGAGGAATTGCCAGAAACTTTGAAGTTTACATCTTCTGCCTCCAGTACATCTTCTGTCACATCCACATCGAAATTTTCTGCCAAGTCCACACTCAAGTCTTCATCCGTGTCCACATCCAAATCTTCTGCCACACCCACACTCAAATCTTCCTCTGCGTCCACATCCAAATCTTCTGCCACATCTAAATCTTCTGCCACGTCCACACTCAAATCTTCCTCTGCGTCCACATCCAAATCTTCTGCCACATCCAAATCTTCTGCCACGCCCACACTCAAATCTTCCTCTGCGTCCACATCGAAATCTTCTGCCACGCCCACACTCAAATCTTCCTCTGCGTCCACACTCAAATCTTCCTCTGCATCCACATCGAAATCTTCTGCCACGCTTACACTCAAATCTTCCTCTGCGTCCACATCGAAATCTTCTGCCACGCCCACACTCAAATCTTCCTCTGCGTCCACATCGAAATCTTCTGCCACACCCACACTCAAATCTTCCTCTGCGTCCGCATCCAAATCTTCTGCCACATCTAAATCTGCTGCCACGTCCAGACCCAAATCTTCTGCTGCATCCACGTTCCAATCTACCTCTGTATCTACACCTAAATCTTTTGCTACATCTTTAGCTGCATTCAAATCTTCTCCCACGTCCTGCATGCATAAATCTACTGTATCCACAGCCACACTGGCGAAATCAATTGCATCATCTATATTGTCTATCCTCCAACCAACATCATTGGCCTACGAGTCAATGGTAGCATCAGGAACTACTTCGACTATATCTTCTACACGTATGTCTACCTCCTCGTCCCAGGTTATTATTCCGCCCATTCAGCCTAATCCTGGATTCATGCCTATTAGTTGTAAGCCTTCCACCTTTAATCTCATCACATGCAAACTTTCTACCACCAAATCTAGCACATCAGAAATTTCCACTACTGAACCCTACAAGTCTTCTACTGGCAATGAACCCTTCTTATTCGTCCATAAATCTTCTACTTCCAAACTTCCTACTTGCGTTCAATTTACTACCACATCTCCAACCACCAAACCTCTGAATAATTCGAAGTATTCAGAATTTCATGTTCTTCTCACAGACCAGTGGCTAAATGACTATGTCATTGACTCGGCACAAAGACTATTGAAACAGCAATTTTCTGTATGTGGACTGCAGTCAAGTCTTCGAGGTCAAAATTTATCGTTTGATGTTATTAGGTTAAATAAAAAGTATGTCCAAATTTTACATGTCAACGAAAACCACTGGGTAACTGTGACTAATATTAATGTTTATTTGGACAGAGGAGAAAGAGACAGAGCTCAGATTTTTGACAGCTTGATTCCTACGAAGATCGAGTTGGATGTGAAGAAGCAAATATGTTCGTTTGTGAGACCACTGGCAAATGTGTTCCGTTTTGATGTTATGAACATTTTGCCACAGTCTAATGGCAATGATTGTGGCTTATATGCTATTGCGAATGCTGTCGAGATATTGTATAACAATAGTCCAGTAAGTTGTGCATTTGACACGTCTGCCATGAGAAAACACTTGCTTCAGTGCTTAAATGATGGGAAAATGGAGCCATTTCCCAAGGTTGGCAAGCGTCAAATGCGTTTTGGTAGTGGAGTGAAGCATTCCGAAGAAGAAGGAATACTTTGTATTTGTCGCATGCCACGTGATGACACTTCAGATGTTAATTTCATTATGTGTTCTGTGTGCCGTGTGTTATTTCACAAGTCATGTGTAAACAGTAGTGTGAATAATTTTTGTAACTCGTGGATTTGTTCTAAATGTAAAGTATTTTAAATTGTTTATTCATATTTTACACATGATGAGACAATTGAAGCTACATGGGGAAGGTTACGTGCAGTAAAATTTGCATGCCTGTAAACTGAAACTCTCTCAGTGATAAAAGCTATGAAAGGAGCTGAAGAAAAGATTGAGAAGTGAGCCCAAGAACCTATCAGGGAGATGTGGACTACAATCTGGGATTTCTTGAACTAATTTTTACCATTTGACTGTTCATACTGGAAATACTCAGATAGATTTTATGTACAAGTATTGTCCCAAAGAGGAGGTCTACGCATGCATAAAGATGCTGTGTGAGGGGATATATATTATTATGATCCTGTGGCTTGACAGTAGCTATATTGTATGAACAGTCAAATCGACTCACACAAATAATGATTCAACAAATCCATGCAACAGAAAAAGGAGCTAGCTGTTTACAATGCATTGTTTAAGCAGAATTACATTTTGTTTGGGAAAGAAGTTCAGGCAGTCTACTTCCCATATTTATGCAGTAATGTTGCTGATGTTGTACAAATTAATGCTATAGTTAAGGCTCAGCCACCACATCACATACTGCATCAAATAGCATGCAAATATTTGGGTGTGGGGCGGGGTGGGTGGGTGGGTAGGGAAGCTGAGAGTTAGGGGAAGGAAGCTGAGAGACTTGGCAGGAAAAATCCCATCCCACTCTGATTAGAACACTGTTCCCTCAATCTCCATACAATGGGATTTACTACTTGATGTTCAATCATGAAATGTTAGTCGACTTGTAGCCATTTCCATGGCTTAAGGTCACACATACATGTGCACACACACATATACCTCATGTCCTGTCTAGTATATCTGTCATTAAACTGCTATGCTTGACCATAGGGGAGACAAAAAAATGTGCATGGAGTTGTCGGTGAACACCAGCTGTCGGGCCTGCAGTTGTGGACAGCCAGCAAGCCTCCTCTATGGTGAAACCACCTCTCACACTGCTGACGTTGTACTGATCCACGCTGTTCATTCACTGGCTTCCGTCTCTCTCCTAAGCACTTGTGTCTCTTCCTATCACTCTCTCTGGCCTGAAAGTCCTAGAGCACACACCACTTCCTTTGCTGCTGCCGATTTCCTTGTTACTTCTACCTCCCCATACAATAATTCTCCCTCCCCAGCCTACACATCTCCCTCCAGCCAGCTCTCGACCTTCTTGACTTTATACCACTACAAAAAAAATAAAAAAATAAAAAAAAAATAAAAAAAAAATAAATAAATAAAAAAAGATACCACTTGACAAAGCCATACATTCCTTTTGCCCTATGTGCACCAAATGATGATGTGTCTCACTCTGAGAGGGGTGCAGGTCTTCTGCTGAGGAACAACCTTGGCTTGGCATCATATAAGTGGTACTATCTATTGATACTCATAAAGGACTTCCAGGATGACACACATGCACGCAAGCACATGCACACACACACCAGGACTTCCAGGATGACACACACGAGTGCACGCACACATGCACATGTACACATGCATGCACACGCATGCACACACTGAAGGTCCAGCTAATTTAAGAGTGTGTCAACTATTACAGGTATGAACCATCAATTTTCATACAGTGGCAATGTGTAAAGCATAAAATATAATGTTAGAGTTCAATATCACTAATGTCACTCTCTGATTCTGTGTCTGAATCATCTTCACATAGCTCAGATATAGAGCTGGGAATACTGGGAGAAACTAGAAGAGGGATATGTGCAGAAAATATTCGTGTTGCTCGATGGTATTGAAGTGAGGCATGCTCCTTCAATTGTAAAAGTTTACACTTAGTTCCTCTTGTGAAAGGGTCGTTAAGAGAATGGAGCTCTTCAAGTTTCACCGAAACGTTAGACACAACCTGGAACCAATATAGCACTGTTTCTTGCATGTCAGATTTTAACATCTGGATTTCTTCCTCGCATCTCTTAGTAAGCAAAAATGCATTAATAATTTCAACCTTTACTTTCCAAGGAATGTTTGATAAAGTACAAGGTTCACTTTGTTCTCGCGACCAAAATTCTGAACTCGGCTTCAAAATGTCTTTGAAATCAGGAAGATCCTCATTGGAATCTAGTCCAAACGTAGCTGTAGTATACTCTTGCCAGAGCTTTTTAATCACTTTGGTTTCCTTAGTGATGCTGCCGCATAGCTTCTTAGCTACTTTTTGCCCATCTACAAAACAACAACAACAACAACACAACAAAAAATAGGAGGTATATAATGGAGTGCTCTAGCAGTGTGACTAGTACAATTCAGGTAGCACCATTACTAGGTGCAAATGAAGCACCAAAGGTGCAAACTCTCAGTGCTACTATACACTATAGTCTGTTCAGGTTGAGTTGGCGTGACCACTACTGCGGCTAAACTGGAATGCACTTGCCGAAACCGCAATTAAGGTCACATGACAGTAAGTACCTCGGGCGCGTGAAATTGTCGACACCCACGAGAGAAACTAAATACGGGTGCGTGTAACGCGGGAAACGTGTGGTTGTATTTATTCCCATAGACTTTGCTATTGGATTTTGAAACAGCACTTTCCTGCCCGCTCAGAAGTTTTTAAAGGGAAGTTTCTGGACCACTTCGACATGAGCTTTTGAATGGTGCAAACACCAGAAGCATAGCTACTTCCGTTCAAAAGGGTTTTTACCGCGCAAACTCAACCTGAACAGACTATAGCTATATATATTACAAAAATCAATTCTTAATCAAATATAATCAGGTTGTCAACATAACTGGTGCAATGTTAATGGTAGATGTAAATGCTGACTTCATAACAGAAGTTTGATGCACAAGTGACACACACTGGTAGTTTTGCAACTCCAATTCCAGCACTCAATGAATTACTCTGCATAGCAACACTACTGAGGGTGGTAGCAAGAAATGATTTGCTCATGTGCATACTACATGGGGGGCATTACCAACAAAAGCTAGTATCTATGCAGAACTGACTGTTTTGCATTTTCTCAACATATCAGCCCAAAATTTAACAAAGTAGTATAATAAGTAATTGGCGAGCGAACAACTAACAGGAACACAATAAACAATCAGGGATATTTATTTATTTGTTGGCGAGCGAGCGAGACACTCTTGGGTTTAACTTGGAGAAAAAAGTTTATAATATGATAATATAGGTACATGTGTGTACGTCACCTCTCGCACTATTATTCAAAAGTGCATTACGTAAGTTGGGTGGAGCTTATAATGACCCGTTTCATTTTTCACAAAATTTTCATATAACATTTTTTAGCTGTAGCGTTCGTTCCACTGCTCAGAAAACTATTTTGAAGTAGGCAAAAGGATTACAACACTCTACTTCTTCGTTTTTTGCTATCAGTTAACTTCATTTAAAGTTTTATCGAAGGATGTAAATTTTTAACTAACAATGATGTTTCAACCAATAAGAACTTAAACTGTGCAGTGCAACAAGCAACGAAAGCAAGCTGTAGCTCTCGTCTTTTGGTTAAACCAGCTCTTATGAAAAATGTCCTTGAATGATAAAGATCGCGTAAAAAATTAACTCGTGCAAAATTGGGCGTGGTTCGCTCGCCACCACTGTGCTGTTGTATAAGTATGCATGATTATGTTTATGATATATGACGTGTTAATTGTTTAGAATTGTTTGTGCATGAGAAATTGCTATCCTTAAAAATAGTTATTTTAGTACAGTGATAATAATATGTTCAAGAATGTGGTGATAGTGATATCACCACAATATTATATACCTGCATATTTTGCCTTCATCCTAAGTAGATAATGTCGTTTTACGACTGAAGACCACATAGCAGTACGAATGCAACGAACCTTCTCAGATAACAAATGCATTTTGACCTCTGCATACTGACAGCTGCTAGGTGTCCATCTAGAAGAAATATCCCACTTTTTTTCAATCCTCTCAAGTTGATCATTAAGGCTATAAATAGAAAAGAAAAAACTTGTGCTAAACTTCACCCTTGCCTCCTTTGAATACACCAGGACCTTAAGTTAGTTGAAAGTATACCTTATTATGTACCAGTCCTATAAACTGACCTCAAAATCTTAGCTGAACTGGATGTGCTAGTTGTTTCAGTGAGACTATCCCTATATTATAAGAACACTAATAATAGTTTTCATGTGGAAGGCTGGAATAGACATACTTGGTCATATAATAACACTGAAGAAGTAAAAAATATGTGTGCTTCCATTCTGGAATATCTGTGAGAAAGAAACACAAATAAATAGCGAGATCATCACAGTACAAACATGATTAGCTTGTTATCAGAAGTTATCACAATATCCCCACCTAAATTAAAAAATAAAATTATGAACCCAAATGCTTAACTAATAAATCAACTAAATAATATATGACTCTGTTTTGCATGGGTGGAGGGAATTACTTGTATTTTCTCCCTATCTGTTATGCTAATGCTAAATCATACACAAACTAGAACAAATGCTTGCTAATCTATCACAAACAATACATATTATGTACTAAGGGTGTGCTTGAGCACAAATGGTGAGCGAGCGAGCCACCCTAGCTAGATGTCACACAACCATTTCTATAGTCTTAATATTTCTTTTACTATATGTACAAACTCTGGACAACCGAGCTCTGCCTATACAGGCCAATTTTTTTTTATGGAGGTGAACGATACCAATAACAGTGGTAATGTCAGCTTCTCTTGACTTTGAAGCCACCCCCTGCAGAAGCCACAAACAAACGGTTAGAATTGTTCTCTTCACTAACGGAGGGGTAATAACAGCTATAGTTAAATTATTCAGATTACTGGTAATATAATTAATATACTACAGACTAATTTCTTACCTCAGTAATGTTAACGATAGCTTCTTAGTATCTATTCATCTGGAATCAAGTCATTCTGACTGTCTCCATTAGCAGCAGCACTTGACACAAGCACTTAACCTAAAAATTAGAGGCCGAATTTTATAATCAAGCCCTAATTTACAAGAAAGAAGTTCTTGGAACACCTGGCAGGCCGAGTTTTTTTTTATTGTTGTTGTTGTTTTAAATTTTGTGTGGTAAAGGTCGTCAATGCCATAGTAACTGCACCCAGCAATATTTTGTGACTTAAAAAAAATTACAACAAACATTTCTTGAGAAATATTGAACAATTTGGAGCCTCAATAGAGTAGGACTTGCTTATAGTGCTGTAGTATCAGAAGAAACAAGGTAAGTCTGAAAAGCCGCGTTTTTGGAGAAAAAAAAAAAAGACTTTGTGCGTGTGTGTTTGAAGGGCATATGTACCATCCATATATTATACAACATATACTCAATTTTCAATTGTCCACCCCTAATACTGTCTCGCTCGCCTCACTTGCTCGCGAACTACAAAATGAAACTTCTTACCAGACTGTAGATTCAAGCCACTTGTCATTATTTCTTCATATATCACAATCCATGTATGAACTATGTCACTTGTAACTGCCTCTAGATGCAGTCAAACAAAACAACAGTGTCAACAGTAATAATTACCTCATTTAATAATAGTAATTTGACAAGCACAATAACAGTACAAGCAAGCAATGTGATTGAAACAGCATAAAACACAGCCGAGTGCTATTTCAATAGTTTTACTAATGCTATTAATCGCTAATAGCACAGGTTTCCCGTGCTATTTGTAGGCCAGTTTTTAAAATTCTATTACACTAAATAAGTCCGCTCACTAATTCTGTAGTCTAGCATATTGATTTCTCAGGAACTTCATTATACTAAATACATGTGTGCTTACTCCTAAGCTGGTATGGTCAGAAAAAATGATATAGTTGAGCCACAACCATACATTTGAGAAGAAATGACCAAACCCATAAAGAACTCTATCAAAATCATCAAAGGACACCATTGCGACAAATCAGACCAGTATAAGGATAATTTTCAAATGGTAGAGTGAGGTTCACAATTTGTTCTGTTTTGTTTTTGTTTTTTTGTTGTTGTTTTTTCCCTCCATGTGGAGTCAGTTAAGTATAGCAGCAATGCATTCCACGGGATGCTTATGAACAAGGTATGCAGCAATGCATTCAATGAAATGCCATTACATACACGGAATGCTGTCGGGCATTTGAAAGAGCAACCGTGCACAGCTGTGTTATTACACAACTAAGATTATTATTTAAATTTTTTTGTTATATTTTAATATGGATATAATTAGCAATTCCATACCAGACAACGACGAACAGAGAGAATCAAATGTCTGCTTTGCTAATTTTTGCATTTCAATAGCCTTAGTCCACCGATTACTGAGCAATGTGGCTACAAGAAAAAACAAAAAACAAAAAAAACAGAACAAGTTGTAATTAAACTAGCAAAAAATAAATCAGTGCAAGGAGCTTACGAAGTTTATTTCTGGTTGAGAATCCATAGTACCACAGGGCATGTGTAAGGACATCAATTCTGTGAGAAGGCCTCATCTCCTTGGTCATTTTATTGAAACCTCTCAGGAATGACCACATGCGCTCCATCACCTCACCATCGGACAGTCCAATACCATCAGTGTGGAGTGGACTGTATACAACCTTGAGATAAGAGAAAAAGAATAATAGCTTAAGCCTGAGGCTGCAACCAATTCATTGTAGACCATTGGATAGCGAATACAAATGTAATCAAGTTACCTGACAAGCAGCATTGTGGCCATAAGCATGAAAGGAAGGAATTGAAAACTTGACACGATCCAACAAATATCCATACTTATTAGCTTTAAGATGCTTGACTAGGGTACATGATATATCATACATGATGTTCATGTCCACAGATGTTGGTATGCGACGCACCAGTTCTTCCACCAGCCACACAGCATACGACACTCTAAGATAAGGTAATAGTTAACTTCTACCAATCCTACCTTATGAATTTTACCTTTCTCCATGCTTTAAATTAATAAAAAGCAATGGGAACTCATGCCTACATCCACAGCCAAACACTGCAGTTTCATCCAGTGCATGATAGCGATTGGATGAACGAAGTGCATCTCCAGCCAAAAAACTGCTACATTGCTATACAACACATTCACAGTGAAAAAACCAAAAAAAACAACAACAATAACAAATGCTTAGTGGAATTATTTTTAAAGGTGAATTAGTGACTTTGAGATATTGCATATATTATAGGTGATCAAAGCTAGCTATATAAAAGTATCCACATAATTATGTTCAGTCGAAGACTCTGTTCAGCGAAAGTGAGGAAATCTAGTTTCCTCGTCCGCCTCCGCCTGCTCCTTCATAAAACCTTGAACCATTTGCGGCGGCTTTAGGTATATCATCACTCATGACATAAATGGGTGGAGTTACATTAAAGGATCCATAGCATTTTTCTTTATGAAGTACATTTATACAGCACAACGGGAGAATTGGCTGAGCAATAGGCAGTGTTGTTGTTGTTGTTTTTAAGTTGAAGGTGCTTATAACCTACATTGATGTCCTGTACCATACAATTAAGCAACAAATTCGTACAACTTGGTCAGCTCCACTAGCCACACACAGAGAGAACTCTTTGTGCAATTTAATTTCAATATTGAAGTTAGTACTGAGTCTATGCATAATTTCTATAAAAAATTATCAGAGCAAGATACAGTGGATTCTGAACAAATACTGAAATAGCACAGCCAGCTGTACAAATGACTTAATAGCACTCACTACACCACTTTCAATTTACAGCAATACTATGCAATATTCTAGTTACGCAGCAAGCAGTGATGTTTCAGACAGTGCTAAAAATTGTTCACATTATAAAATTCATGATCACCAATATTTTACCATCAATGTAATACATACTTTTGGTGCACTGTGTCCACTCATCTTATACGAAGCTGTGTGCTCATCAACTGACAACTGGTCGGCAAAAAAAATGTCTTTGTGTAAAGGGTCTCTATGACTAACACCACTAGCTTTCTTTCTAGGGAGACCAAATAAAGCATCCATAGAGAGCACAAGTGTTCCACTTTTCTATATACATATAAAGAGCATATTATAACAAAATAGAAAACATTTTCTATATCACCTTTGGACAAGCAGGACACACATTGCCTCTATCCAGACTCGGACAAATGCTGGACAAATGCCTCAATTCCAACTTCATCCACCGATACTCTTCAAAAGAGTCAATCAGAAGGGAATAAAAATCTTTGTGCTAAATACAAGAATCGATACAAGGTATACATATATTTCCTTTGTCGGTGTGATTTACCTTTGATGCTATTGAGTGGCACTTAAAGGACAAGGCCTTACAAAAGTCATTTAGTGAAACTTGAGCTTCTAGGAGCAGAGCTTCTTCCCAATTTAAAAGCTCAAATGTGAAGGCGAAATGAGGACGCTGGGGAGAAGATGGCCACAAGTGTGCCCTAACCATAGTGTGGACTAGTGGCTCACAGGCACATGCAGTAAACTGCACGCTATGTTGTTCACCTAAATACATATATTTATTATATTTCTACTACTACTATTACTACTACTACTACTACTACTACTACTACTACTACTACTACTACTACTACTACTACTACTTTTCTACCGAGTAGTAGCAGCAGTGGTGTGTTCTAATAGCACAAAATCACATGTAAGCTGGTTTAATCAAGTTGTAAGCATGACAGTTACAGGATGTAGACTTCAAATGCACGGTACCCATTTCCTCATGTAACTACTGCACAATACACACCAAATACCGAGTATAATGACACACTAAAAAAAAGCAGAATACAGTAGTTATGTATATCCATTCAAGTTCTTGTCTCTTTGCTGGAAGCAATGCCCTTGTTAGTATAAAACAATTTCTATACATATGAGATAGGCGTCTAAAAATGAGTGCAGCAAGACAACCACATGCCAACAGTTTACAAGTACATTCAGTCAATGAACAGCATAGAGTTCCACACCAAAACCAGCAACAGTTTTAGTGCATACATTAATAGGAACCTGTCCTGAGTATGCTTTGCTCATACTATAAATTAACTAACCGTTTGCAGAGATACAAGTGAGGGGAATCAAGTGAGCTGATGAACAGGTATGATTCCTTGTATCAATAACTTTAACAGCAGGCAGCGGTTGAAACATTCCATTCTATAGAACATATTAATTTTTTAAAAATTATTGGTAAAAAGTAGTTAAACTCGTACTCACCTCCCAAATTTCTGCCTTATGGAACAAATTAGTTTTACTATGTGCAGTTGAAAAACATTCTGGACAATAGAATACCACAGAGCTGCATTGTAAACAGCGATAGGAAGCCTCTGCAACCTTACATAAATAACACTTTTCTCCAATTGGCATGGCCTCCGATTCTATAGCAATGTTGAGCATGGACGCCCTAATTTTTCCCCAAGATTCCGCTGTCTGCTTTTGCATAATATGGTGCAGACTGGGAAAACTTTGATCATCTGAAGTAGCTTCGTTGCCACTAAACACTGGAGGTCCAGATGATGGTGCTGGAGGCTCCAAAGATGACTCCAATGCAGTCTTTGACTCCCTTTCTAAACATCCTAAAGGGACCACCTGATGACTGACTTGTCCAGTAGTAGATCTCTTGGTGAGCTTAAACTTGGGTAACTTCACATTAAATCTTTTGGTGGCCATAACAGCATCCAGATCCAAACGCCCAAGAATACCAATGGCTGGGCTGAATCAGCACTTCAGTTGAATCTTCTAGCTCTCCGCAACCTGCTAAGGCCCGGGCAGTTCTCTAAAAATAAACGCGCAGACAGCACCTAAAGTGATCAGCTCTGAAAATAAACGCGCAGACAGAGCACCTAAAGTGATCAGGATTGAATTTGGGTTTGCGAAATTTCCCATCAGGTTTGATACCCTTAGGTGCCAGAACCGGGTGGGAGTCTATAGGAGTGGGTACAGGGAGACTATAGGGGTGGGTACAGAGAGTCTATAGGAGTGGGTACAGGGAGTCTATAGGAGTGGGTACAGGTAGACTATAGGAGTGGGTACAGGGAGACTATAGGAGTGGGTGCAAGGAGACTATAGGAGTGGGTACAGGGAGTCTATAGGAGTCGGTACAGGGACTATAGTAGTGGGTACAGGGACTATAGTACAGAGAGTCTATAGGAGTGGGGTAGTCAGGAGAGACTATAGGAGTGGGTAGCATGGGTAGGACTATATGGGTACAGGAGGTGGGTACAGGGGAGTCTATAGGGAGTCGGACTATAGTGGCAAGGAGACTATAGGACCAAAGGTAGAGTCTATAGGAGTGGGTACAGGGAGACTATAGGAGTGGGTACAGGGAGACTATAGGAGTGGGTTATAGGAGTGGGTACAGGTAGACTATAGGAATGGGTACAGGGAGTCTATAGGAGTGGGTACAGGTAGACTATACGAGTGGGTACAGGGAGTCTATAGGAGTGGGTACAGGTAGACTATAGGAGTGGGTACAGGTAGACTATAGGAGTCGGTACAGGGAGACTATAGGAGTGGGTACAGGGAGTCTATAGGAGTGGGTACAGGGAGTCTATAGGAGTGGGTACCGGGAGTCTATAGGAGAGGGTACAGGGAGTCTATATAGGAGTCGATACAGGGAGACTATAGGAGTGGGTACAGGGAGACTATAGGAGTGGGTATAGGGAGTCTATAGAAGTTGGTACAGGGAGTCTATAGGAATGGGTGCAGGGAGACTATAGGAGTGGGTATAGGGAGTCTATAGAAGTTGGTACAGGGAGACTATAGGAGTGGGTACAGGTAGACTATAGGAGTGGGTACACTGAGTCTATAGGAGTGGGCACAGGGAGACTATAGGAATGGGTACAGGGAGACTATAGGAGTGGGTACAGGGAGACGATAGGAGTGGGTACAAAAGTCTACAGGAGTGGGTACAGGGAGTCTATAGGAGTCGGTACAGGGAGTGGGTACAGGGAGACGATAGGAGTGGGTACAGGGAGACTATAGGAGTGGGTACAGGGAGACTATAGGAGTGGGTACAGGGAGTCTATAGGAGTGGGTACAGGTAGACTATAGGAGTGGGTACAGGTAGTCTATAGGAGTGGGTACAGGTAAACTATAAGGAGTGGGTACAGGGAGACCATAGCAATTGGTACAGGGAGACTGTAGCAATGGGCACAGGGAGACTATAGGAGTGGGTACAGAGTGACTGTAGGAGTTATATGTTATATTTCGATTATTTACCTTGCTACTCTCAATTCCAATATGATATTTCAATGATGAGATCACTTGTGCACTGCCTCATCAGTCTCTGATGTTACACATACTACAACAGCTCCAGCAGTCGTCATCACACTTTACTACAAAAATAAAGAGATTAATTGCACAACTTAAATGTGTAGGCTCTAATACCAGCTGCTAACTCAGCCAACTTATAACACACAGAGAGTAATGCGCATGCATTTAGAAAAAAAAACACAAATCAACCAAATACTAATATTACAGTCTACAAATTTTATTACGACGTGGCCATCACTACAATCATCTTCACTATCACTTCATCATATTTCATTATCACGTCATCATCATACAACATTACCATCATCATTACTTATCCACAACTAATCTGATCCTCATCATCATCATCATCAAAGCTCGAAGGATACAAAAACTACCATTCGATATCCTGGCCAGACTATTCCTTTCATAACCAGCTATTACAGAGTTGCTTAACCTTGCCGATAGCCTACAAACTCTTTCAGTTTGGGCTCAATGTGGTTTTTATAGCTATACTTTTTCTGAAAAGCTATACAAGGGTCAACGAAGGTGTTAAAATATTACAGGGTCGGGGGCCATGAGAAAAAACACTCAATTACCTGTTTGGATTAACCCGATAACTGGATATTCGTTCCACCTCTAATAATAGTCACTTACCATCACTACCATTATTGGCTCTACCATAATCACTAACATCATTATCAGTACTATCATTATCATAACTACCATCATCTTAATTATCATCATCATCACCATCATCATCCTCCTCAATCATCATCATCGCCATCATCCTCATCATCATCACTATCAACATCACCACTACCATAATCACCATTACCATCATTATCACTACCATAATCATCATCATCATCAAGGTTTCATACAAACTATGGGAACCCTGGGATCCCTTCCCCTAAGGTCAGTTTTCCCTCCTAAATTTAGTCCCCCCTCCCTTAATATTTTTTTTAACTTGACTGAAATTTTTTTTATGAAAAATAATAATGATCAGTATAAGTACAAAGGGCAAACAATTTTTCAAAATCATGACTGTCTAGTTCTGGTCCTTCAATAGCAATTCATAATAGTTTGTCTAAGTTTTCATCTAATAATCTGTGTCATAGTCGTGGTGTCACCATTTTCATGTGGCTAAAATATTTTTGTGATTATACAAAATTTCCCCCACCTCTAACGAAAAACCCTGTATGAATCCCTGATCACTACCATAATCATACCACCATCAACACTATCATCAACACTATCATCATCATCACCATCATCTTCCTCATCATCATTATCACAACCATCATCATCACCATCATTATTACTACCATAATCATCATCATTACCCTCATCATCACTGCTATCACCATCCTCATCATCTCTACCATCGTCACCATTATCTTTCTCATCATCATCATCAATACCATAATCATAATCATCATCATAATCCTCATCACAATCATCATTTATTAAGGCCTTACATTTGTCCAATGTCGTCTCGAGCGATCTGGTCCACTATAATGCTACTTTCTCCAACTGCTCCAAGTTTGACACATTATATGGAAAGGTGTGGCCACACCTGAGTGCCTAGTGAGGACACCAGGTAGACACCTACAAATAAAGCACATTGCAACTTAGTGAAAGGTATTGCAGCACTCATTTAAATAGCCACACCCACTTCCTCGGTTGAATTACTTAAGAATAAGGATTGGTATTTTAAAAAAACAAAACAAAAAAACAACAAAAAAAAACAACAATTTAATGAAAATAGCTGAAGCTGCAATAAAGCAGAGGTATCACATTAGTTCAGTATGAGGGAAATTGTAGAGTTTGCTCGTAAAGGAGGCTGAAAAGCATCTTCAAACTATTGGTCGAATTAAGTGATGATGTTTACATATGACAGCTAGTGGTAGCTGTTTTGAGGAGTACCACACTCTGCTATTTGATGTGTTCATACAAACCTTATCAATATAGAAGTATATGCATTTATAACCTGTTGCCTGAGCAACCACATTTGTTGTCAAGTACTATAAATCTGATACAGTACATATATGATTATTTTTTTGGTCATTTTCCAATAAAATTTAATGTTTGCTATAGCAAACATTTTTTATTGGAAAATAACCAAAAAAATGATAGTGTGTGTACCAAGTCTAATTGAATAAAATGACGTCCATTTTATTTATGTCAGTCGATAGCATACTTGAAACTGTAAGATGCTGTTGTTCTGACCTCTAGTACAGTGGTGGGGTTTCTAATGAGCCATGTCCAGTCCTTTCTAACACACAGCTAATTCTGAGTTAATATGGTATTGAACGGTGTTCTCTTTTATTTCTTCTGAGATATTTGCATTTCGTCACTTTGATAATTAAAGCGCAGCTATTGAAAATCAAACTGCTGTTTTACATAACTGCATTAGTGTCATCAGAATTTTTTGGATCACTTCCATCTTAAAAAATGGCTACAAAGAACAAAAATTTGTCATGGTAACTAATATGTCCACAGGCTAATCAGTTAGTATTACAATTAACAAACCCATCGTCACTAGAGCTTTACTCTCATGTTTCAGGAGTAATTGCAATAAATACAAACCTCAATTATAGGTATATAACTGGTGATGTGCTTGAGCAGAAAGGACGAGCGAGCCAGTGCACAAACGAAACACTTCAAAAGAGTCTATTAGTCTTGCTTATATAATATTGATTGCTAAGCGTAGTCGTTGTGACCATTATTTACTTTAACTAACAAGTACAGAACCACTTTCTTACCTCAATTTCCTGAGTACTGGTATTTTCTGTAGTCTCTAATATCGCATTCTGACTATCTGAGTAACCAGTAGCTTTTGACAACTACTCACAGCTACTAAAAAAAGGCGAGTTTTTTAAATTACATCTGGTAAAGGGTTTCAATACCATAGTAACCATTCACCATAACGCTTTGCGACTTTGAAAAATGAAGTTCTAAAGAATTACTGCACAGTCTTGAGTATAACAGTAAGTTTTTAAGACCAAGGTGAATCTTATATCATTCAGAAACAACATAATACGAACGAAAATGTTCTGTTTAGTGGAGGTATGGGAAGGGGTAGACCACGAAGCAAATACAAAAACACAAGGGTCAACATACGAATGACATATGTACGTCCACACATAAACAAATATCCCCGATTTGCAATTGTGTTACCCCTGAGAGTGTCTCGTTCGCTTCACTCTCCCACCAACTATTACATACTGTACAATATAACACATATACACAAGGGGAATACGGGAAAATTTCACTAGTTCTTATTGAAAGTAACTGGCTTCAAATAAGGATAAGTGACTATGTAGCTAGAAAAGAGGTATTCTTTGCTACTAAATAGTTAGTTCAGTAAGGACTGAACAGTTTAGCAGTGCAACTGAGTTTTTATCAAGACATAATCAAAGGTAACAGCAATTCATTACTAATCATAAATGGTAATAATAAGTGGTGGTAGCATCAGGAACAATGCACCTCTTTCCAAGCTGAATGGTTGTATACAGTAACTATAAAACAAAAAAATAGCAATACATTAGCATTTTTATGTAACACAATACTGTCTCCCTATCACGATTCATTGATGTTTATATATATCGATTAAAATTTGTGGGTCAAAAATTTGTGCGTTCTCTAAGGTAATACAATAGTGGTGGATGCGGCTAAATAATTAGTGGTGGGCGTGGCTATGGTCCTTGAAGCTCCTCTGGAGAAGTTGATGTCAAAGAACAATACACAGGCCCTTTAAACATAATGATACCTCTAATCAGGCAAGAAATGAAAGCTAAGGTAAGAATTGTTCTAGGCAGAGGATAGAAATATACCAGTCAAAATAAAATAAGGATTGACTAAGTTAGATTGTCTATTACATACACCCAGTCTATTAGACAAACACTATCACTTGACTCTGCTGCACTTGTACACTAAACGTAAGGACATCCCATGGAATGTCCCATGGGATCGTGGGATGGGATGGACATTTTATGGCATTTCTGGACACCTATGGATATGTCAAACAGCACAATAACCAAGAAGACCAACCACCGCCACTGATCTAATAGGAAAAAAGTCCAGGAATTTTGTAGACTTAACTGCATCCCGTAACATAACCTAGTTATGCAGACCAACCCTTTACCTGACCGCTATGCTGGGAAAGGGTGTGGAACTTCGACCATATAAATTTTGTTTCATTCATTATTTTACCTTGAACAGCTTATGGTGTGGTTAGCTCCATTGCGAGAACCTGACCATTATGTAGTTTTTAAAATTAATTTGTGGTTTATGCCACTTTTAAGTAACTCGGCACTTTTAGTCCCGGTCTGCCTCTCGACTCTGTACTGAAGAAAAATTGTATATTTTTCTAGCTTATTGATGCAGTTTTGAAACCATCAATTTCATAAGAATTTTTCCAACATCAAATTTATTACTACAAGAAGCAAGTTCTAAACACTTATTATCTACTCTGCAGCATTTTCATTCCAGCCAGCAAAACAATATTCACAACTGAAACAGCTTGGAGGTACGCGAAACCACAGCATAATCAAGTCAACCAACCAACCACAATTAGAGACAGTAGAAACCATGTTAAGGCACCAAATTTTAATAACATTTTTAAAGAACGAAATACGTACAGTGAAAGTTTCAGATCACCTCAGCATAGAGGTTGGGTAAAGGGTCTGATCTGTGAGACCAGTCAGAGACAATCTAATTCAAAAGGGTAAATCATTAAATTTCCTAAGATGATCAGGTAAAGATTGATAAAAAGATTTCCATTCAGTGGAGTATGGGAAGGAACCGACCACCAAGTGAATGCAATGCGAGAGTTAAAGTACAAAAAAGACATGTACATCCAAGCATATTTGCTCACCAATAATAATAATAAATGATAACATCAACAACAATAATAACTAGAGCACTGAAGTGCAAACCCTCAGCGCTAGTTAGCTAGTATGATAAAGAAAAGGAAAAGTGTAGAAACAAAAAAAAGAAAGAGAAGTGGCATGAAGAGAGGCAGGAAAGAGAAAAAGACAATGAAGAGGGACAAAAGAAAGAGGAAATGAAAGGAAAAGGTAGGAAAGCAATAAAAACAGTAGGAAGAGGAAAATAAGGCAAGAAGAAAAAAAAAATAAATAAAACGGGATGAAAAAAAAATGAAAAAAAAAGCGTCTACTAGGGTTTGAACCAGAGACTTCCAGGTTAACTATTTGCTCACTCAACAACTATGCCACAGAACACCAAACCCTCAATCCATGTAATTGTTAGCTATTTAAAAGTGATTTGCAACCTGCAAGCTGGCTCACGTGACAAGCAAGTTTTTTAAGGGGGGTTCCCATTACCATAACGTACGATTGTGGGACTGAAATTCTACTCGCTTTTTCTTGAAAACTAAGTCAAAACTAAAAATTCTGGCACATTAAAGGGACTTACTCTGTGAAGTGCTATAGTTTGATGTCGCTTTCAAAGCCTGGGTAGCCGTAATCTTCGAGATCCCCTGTTGACTGACGGACGGAATGACTGACAGGATGACTACTGTAACCCTCTGGACGCATGCGCGCTGAGGGTTAACAACAACTGCTATTCTTCAGCACCTAGCTTACTATACGAAACATCAGAGTTGAAGAATCAGGGAGTTGTACTTCAGTATACATATTGAGGCTAAGAAGACTTAATTATGAGAGGAATTAGTAACTTAACACTGGTGGACATTACTGATGAATGAAGTGATAAAAGCATTAACCACAGTCTCCAACTCTATGCCAAGCCTTAGCTGGAAACTCCAACAAGTAATTACTGTTCTGTACTCACATAACTAAACTGTTGCTACATGTGCTTATTACCATGTGACAAGAGTCCACGTCCTACACATACTTCACTCTATGTAACTGATGCATATCATGCCCAGTGCAAGTATACCTTAAACTAATAACATGTTCCTTCACCAGACAATGGCAATATTAATGAGACCAACAACCTATCCCTAGGCTATACAAATACACATTCCTCCCACCCCAAACAGCAGCCACCGGAAAGTCATTATTAGTCACATAAATAACTTATACACTGGCCTTCATTATAAAATGTTTTTATCTCAAATAAAACTGATACAAATGGGTCAATATACCTCCACGAATAGACTTTTTGTATATGAGGGGGAGGGGCATAATGTTTAAGCCATTCACCGGCACGTCATCTCCAAACAAAATTGAAACAAATAGGACATCACACCTCCATAAATAGAGGCTTAACTTATTGGGTATACCAATAATCACTAGCTTGAGTATGTGCACACACATTCCCTAATTAGGCACCACCTTAATAAAGAATAATAACACCCATGTCACACAATTTTGGTTACCATCCATCAAATAGCATAATGGTTAGTGTGTTTTCGGTACTCACTTCCACATTGAGCAACTCACGTGCTGCGAGGAAATTCAGCCTTGCTGATAAATATTCATGGGTGTTCAAAGGAGTCACCACCTACTTCTATGTCCTAAAGTCACATTAAAATAGTAATGTAATAGCATCTAGAGAGTGTGTGTGAGGGGGGGAGGTAATAACCGCTTTTTTACTGGGTGGTACTATAAAGTCATGAGACGAGCAGAAAAGGCTACACTAGTATTCAACCATAAATTTCTGGAATATCCCACCGAACTATTTTGTTTCAACAAAAATCGATGAGATACTGAACAAAACTCCAAGTAAAATGGCACTCACAATTAGTTTTATTCTGTTAATTCCATTACCTCCTGCACATTAACGCCACGTAGTTTAGAACGCCTATTCTTGCCCCATCGATTAGTCTGACCAGGTTTCCCCATCACACGCAGAGGTACTCTCCCACCTTTTCGTCCACAAAGAGCGCGCGCAATAGATCAGCACATATGACGATCGCTGAGTTTACCTAATCTGACTGGGCGGGGCCTATAAAGTTGCTATAGTTACGAGGGAAGTAAAACTAACAACGAACGGAACTTATTCGGGTATGTATATTATTAGCTAGCGTTTAAAAATAACATGAATTTCTCTTAGTGAATTAATAATTGTCAACTAACTGTCTAAAACTCAATCACTGAATCTTAGCGTATTGTGCTAGCTATACTAGCTAACTCTCTTGCACTAGCTCCGTTCTCCAAACGTAAAGGAAAAAAGTATCACTATTATTTGTTGCCAGTGATTTTAATACATAACTTAGTAGATTTACAGTCTCCAGTTAAGAAATTGGCAACATCAAGTGAATAAAATCATATCTTACAAATTCATAGATGATTGTGCCACTATAAAATTTGTATTTATAATTGGGTAACCTGCATAGAGAAATTATACAGATATTACAGATATAGCTAGTAGACTTGCCTTGATATGGATTACCGTAAATAATAGCAGCAGGTGTTATTAGTGGCATAAATGTGTGGGTGTGTTGCTTTTACATGTGGTGCTATAATATGTAAGCTAAAACATGCACTTGACTTTTTCCTGCTTACTTATGATAATGCTCAATTCCCTATTAATGCAAGGTGTTATTTCGGTGTAGGGTATCATAAACCTTACCTATAGTAGTAGCTACTGATGCTATCATCTCATGGGTACCTAACATAGGGTTGTATATCCTATTCAGCGTCTACACTATTCGATTATCTGGCATTTAGTAGTCAGCAGTTTGATCTGTGTAGGTAGGAAAATACTTGGAGTAAAGCACTTGCACAGCTACATGTGTGCATCTGAAATACATCACTAAGGACTGTTATTTATTTTAAAGGAGTTCTTATCTTACAGCTATAGCTATTAGTAACACTTTGTTGTTATACTTATAACAGAAAAATGAAATTCAAAGTCTGGTTATTGTCCCATGCCCACTCCAAGACTGCTGCTGCATACCAGCCACAAGATTTAGGAGAAGATACTGCATTGCACTGCATAACTATAACTGCACCTGACAGTTTAATGACGATTTACTGGTTGAATTAAGATGGTGGGTCTCTCAACAACTATTGATGACCCACTTCTGCACTTGAGTTTTCACTCTGACCAGCTTTTCACTGTAGCATGTACTTCACTAGGCAAATAAATGTCTCAGCACTTGCCCTATGTTCCATGGAACCAGCATCCCATCAGATCTCAACAGACAAGATGACACTGTACTCGTGACTGTATAAGTCAGATAATTTTAGTGCTATTTTCATCATTCACCTATTTATGTGAGGCAGAAGAAATTCCTATTTTAGCGGAACGCATGTAAAATGGCATATACGTCTTAAATTTTAATAACAAATAATTTATTAACATTATATATATATCATAAAATGAACACAATGAAACAATTCAGTATTGATAACAGTAGCTATGAACTTGACAGGACACTATCCCACAGAACTAATGGTACTGTTAGCTCCTGCAGCCGACGATTCCAAAGAGCCATTTTCAAGTTGCTAAAAAAGAAAAAAGATGTAACTGATATTTACTACATACACACACAACACTGCTATTTACAGCCATTGTAAAAACAGCTGTTATGTGGCAGTACACAGCCATTGAATGTGTTAATAAAATATTTTATCATCATTTTAATGAAAACACACACTCAAATAGGAGCCATCAAAATAGAGAGACTTACTGTACACACAAAAAGAGCCTAAAGAAGTGAGTACAATACTGCAGTACTTGATACTGAGGAGGAAGGGACACTAGGACTCCACCCTCACACTAAACTGAGTTCTTCCTCCCCCAAACAGAGGTGTCCACACCCCCCCCCCCCAAAAAATAACATTCCCCCCAACCCCCTTTCTCCACCCACAAAAACCTCCTCACTATTATTGTTTAAAGTAGACAACAACAAAAACAACAAAAAAATGCTGCAGCTACAATGAAATGTTCTGCTGTAGATGTCCAATAACATTAAATAATATTGAATATGGGTAGTGGGTGAAGAAGTCTGGATCAGGGTGAGGTTTTTCTCTGCAACAAAAATGCACTGGAAGTGCAGTAGCAAAGGTAAAGGGTTAACAGGCCATGGGGTAGGGAGCATGTGTAGTAGAGAACGTGTGGGCCATGGGTTGGGAAGCTCCAATAAAAGCACAGTGCAGCCCGCGTCACACAGCAAAGGGAGTTAGACAGCGGACAGCTAGTGGCAAAGAACCCCACCCACCCACACGACAGTAGTTTCAATAAGACTAGGACATAAATAGGAAGGAGTTGGTGCAGTACACATCACTGGAGGAAAAATAAAAGTCAAAGTGGTAGGATGAGGACCACCTCTCAGGGTGTTGCCAAGTAGGCGTATAATGGAGCGCCAAGTAGTAAGCGGTACGACTGAGGTTAGTTAGGAGGACTTATTAGACAGTTCATTCAGTTTATCATTCAAATCAACTCAAACAACACGACCCTCACGTGACCCCTTATTGAGCATGACTCAGCAAGTAATTAGGCATGGGTGACATAAAAATAAAATAAACGAATGAGATGAGTGTACAAATGACATAATTGATTAACTTTTATAGTCTGCAGCTCATAGAAGTGTGCATGTGTGTGAGTCTGTGTAGTGTCCACTTGAGTATTACATGTGTGTATGTGTATGTGTGTATATGCATGTGTGCATGCGTGTGTGTATGCGTGTGCAACAGATGGTTTGGCAGTCGTGGAGGATTAGCAGTCCACAGATGTCACAGTGATAGACAGTGATGCTGAGGAACTAGCAGGATGCTTGAAGTCCCCCTATAGGGACCGCGTGACCGTAGGACGGCAGCGGAATTACAAGTTACAAGCGTGTGTGTATGCGTGTGTATGCATGTGCGTGCGTGTGTGTATGCGTGTGCATGTGTGTGTGTGTGTGTGTAGTGTCCGTGTGTTGTGTGTTGGTAGGAGAGGGGGAGGGGGTTTGGAGGGTTAGACTTCAGAGTGTTTCGCAGGAGTAATGAACACTCACTATCATTGGGTGGACCAGTCATGTGGCTACAAAGACTATCATAACTTTTCAATTACACAGAGGAATTACCAGCTGAAGCTACTTCAAAAATAAAAATAAAATTACATAAGTGAGTCACTTCACGGAATATTTTAAAACCACCACAAGTGATAACATGTTCTACAATGCAGTAGACATGGATTTTTAGCCAATTGTAAGGGGTTTAGGCTCCTGCCTCCTCCCTTCCAAAGTTGTTGTAATCTTAGTGGAGAAATTTACTCCAAATACTCATCAATTTCCTGAAAATGACAAACCCCTTTCAGGGCTCCATACAGGATTTTTTTCTGGGGGGGGGAGGTAATGCTAATATTAGCTGCTTTATCCACTGTTAAAATTCAGAGGTACTACGGGGATTTTTTCAGAAACATTTAAACTTTTGAACACACTCCTTGTCCTTCCTTGGAACAGCATCAGTTGAAAGATCTTCCAGCTACATATGAAGCTCATTAAGACCCGTATACGCAGCAGTATCACTGACTAAAACCTTCGTCAGCTCGTAAGAATTGCCATTGAGGCCCTGAACTTTCGGCTGTAAACTTTGATGAAGTTCTAGAGATTTTCAAACAAAAAAGTAGAAGAATTGTGCTTTGGTTTACATTTTTTAATAATAAAAAAGAATTTTGCTCTGAGTTACCATTTATAATTATAATTAAAAATTCAGATTTCTTGGGGGGGGGGGGAAATTCCAGGGCAACCCCCCTCTGTATGAAGCCCAGCCTTTAAAATGTTGACTTTGCCTACCTAAAATTTCATTTGGTAACACTCCAACACATTGCCACCCACCATAGCAAAACACCTGCATATGACCATGCCCACCATGGCAATACTCCCACACATGACAACAATCATTAATGACCTTAGCAATGACCACACCTACAATTCTACTAGGCAATAATCTAAAACATTGCCACACTCCCCCCTCCCCCCCATGCCCCATGACTGCACCTACCACAGTATTACACCCACACAGACCACACCTATAATTTGACCATGTCAATGACCACACCCACACAACAATGATTACACCCCTCCCACACATAGCCAACCATCTTGGTGATAATTCCACTCCTCCAATCTGCAGTACAAGCAAAAGAATGGCTACAGCTGGCACAACTTTATAATAAGATTAATATGATGTTGCCCAGGGATGAATTATGGGAAGAGGAGGGGGGAGGGGTGAAACTTGGGCAGTAGCAAAACAATTATTAATTGCTATAAAATTGCCACAATAGCACACTACAAAGTTGGGAAAAACTATTCCTCCCCTCCCCCCACCTCTCCTCCCACTAGTGAACCCTGCTTGGTCCCAATTACAAGAGTTCTGTTGTGTTGTACACAACACACACACACACACACACACACAGTACATCGAAAAAAATAAGAGTATTAACACACATACATTAAATGTCTCACCCACTTACCAACATCTGCTTCAACAAGAATTGTCTTCTTCTAGAAGTGGACTGGAAAAACTGCAACTGTTGATTATTAATACAATAAGCTTCTTCACAGACATCAAGACCTTCTACCATTCCTTAATATTAAACACAAGTAAAAATAAATAACAATCTATTTGGGTAAAAAAATATTCAAGCCCTTCCCCCCCCCACATTTATACTTTCTACGAAAAATATTTAAATCTATAGTATATCACTAGTAATTATCACTTCTGGTACATAACCTAACCATCTCCCCACCCCTTGGTACGGTACATATGCCAACAAGTAACATTTCTTGTTCCTCCAATGCCTATCTCGGTGTACCACACACGTTACTATATATAGCTGCTCTCTATCAAGAATGTCAGTTTAATAAAATTACGATGCTTGCACACTTACCAGGGTTATATCTAGAGATTATTTCTGGGTGGGGTGTGTGTGTGTGTGAAGCTTGAGCAAGTTTACCTCCCTCTCTCTCTCTGTATGGATGTATTTGTATTAATGGTACATTCTAACTATCCAATCAGATTGCTTAATTCACAATGCTATATTTCATACTCACCTGCTACGAAGTGAACAAGTGAATTGTCCAATCACGATTAGTTTTATGCTTTTCCTATAGCCTAGAGTCATGACGTTGTACCACTCTGCGTTTGGTCAGTAAGTGACTTACACTATCTTCGGGCCTCTGGCCTTCAGTTGTGTAAATCCAGTATCGACATCCACGCAATTATGTAACCTACATATACATACATATATTTATTGTCATTAGACCACTGACTATTTTCGCATCATGCGAGCTTTCAATATTCTCCCTTGAACGCTCCATACGGAATGCTTCAACGTGCATGAATGTAGTTCTGGACAATTCCCCGCCATGCTGGAATGTTCAATATGCATCATGTGATGAGGAAACACTTAAGGTACTCAAGGGAAACATCTAGGGAAAAGTCCCATTCAATTCAAACGTTATGCTAACTTGATATCGTGAAGCAAAACTATCATATACTGCAAGAATCATTAGCTCACATGATTACAATGTGACGAAAGGGGCAATCACCAACAAAAGCTAGTGCCTGAAATTAACTAAAACTAGCATAATAAAAGGTCTAAATAGTTGTTCAAGTAACTCAAAACAACATTTAATTGTCAGTAATCTCCAAAATGACAGACAGAGAGATTGACAGACAGGACGGCTACAATATCCCTCTCGCACACGCAGGCTGAGGGTTAATTACATACCTTGTCTAAGTCAAATATATGTGGATACCATTATTTCTCAATGTACTTTACTTTATTCCTCCAAAATACAAAACAAAAAACAAACAAAACAAGAAACAACAAAAAACAATCAACAACAAACAGAAGAATAAATAACCCCCTCCTTCCCCCCACCCAGAAAACAAAACAACAAACAACAACAAACTAACAAAAACAACATCAAAGGCCAGTAAAATGTACCTAACCATGGATAAACCTCTTCTACTCAATATGGACATCTGAAATAGTCCTTCAGGGAAACTCAACATTCCAACAAAAGTGCTTCAGCCCAATCACAAGTCAAATGAGAATGACCACTAGGGGAACTGAGGAGAGGCTGGCCAGTGAGTATCATAACTTCAGAATACGTGTTGGATGGAACACAGGGACAATAAGAATGTTGCCATTCGCATAAATGATCATCTAAATACACACATATAGATTTAGATATAGAACAGACTTCTCCATAACAATGTGGCTTTCTTTTGCTCATCCAAATGATCATCCAAAACTTCTTAGCCAAAACTTAAAACCTGATATGTCACATACATTATCCGACCAAAAACAAAAAACAAAACAAAAAAACAACAACAAACTGTGTCAACTTAGACTTGATTTAGTATAACATTTGATCATGATTGATATTATATCAAATATATTTCATAGCAGATATGTCGTTCAGTAACATTTTTCATTCTTGTACTTAAAAAAAAGGCTGATTAAAACTAGGTAGTATAGAACATACTCGCAGCAGACATTACACCATTGACAGAAGTCCTACAGACCACAGTTCAAACACTAATAAAACTTCTTCACTCTGACTTCAGGAAGGGTAAGGTGAAGGAAAGGAAGAGGTGGTGGGAAGGGAGAAGGGGAGAATATTGTGAGCAAAGGTTCTTTTCTTGTAGTGTTCTATGGGAACAAGAACTATCTACAAGTCGCCTTATTTTCTTAGCATAGTAATGAGAATCTAATTATTGCACACCACAACTATGGAATTAGGATGTGGCTATGTTTCATATCCAAAACATACATCACCAGCTCATGTAGTCCGGCGTAGCCAGACCCTGTACCGAACCGCTATGCTGGGAATGGGTCTGGGGACATGGCCATACCAAATTTGTTCTGCCACACATATATTACGGCGGTCAATTACCGTTAGCAAATTACCGGAATAGAAATTCCTGTGCATATCAGCCACCCTTTCCAAAGCTAGGTTTAGCAATCATAGCTAATTTGTGGTAGAAATTCAGATATAAAGGAGGTGGGACACTCACTACTTCCTCATTCCTCCAGAACAAATTTGGTATGGCCATGTCCCCAGACCCTCCGCGCACTTTGCGTGCTACGTGGGTCTGGCTATGCCAGACTACTACAGCTCATGAGATTATATTTAGGATACTAACACTTAAAAATTACCTTCCAGTCCTTTGGTTTAAGGTCCAGCTGTATAGCAGCACTGTTTGCAAATAAACGCAACTGTTTGCACCCTGCTCACACAGCAATTCAGCATGGTTAGAACATAGAAGATGAGCATATTGGGTCCAAAAAAAACACTCTGGCAATGCATCCTGAAATACTCCACAAACAATAGCCCAGTCTTGTGCTTCGCCTTATCGAGCTTCCTATACATCGGGAAGTTCAGTGCCAACTAAGTGGAAGAGGTCGAATGGACACTCAGAGTAAGGAAATAACATTTCTTGCAGATTAAACGTGAGCTTTAATGCTAGCCAGGCCATACCCTTTACCGAACGCTCGTTTGCGTTTGGTAAAGGAGAACTCTGGCTAAAGGGCTACGGTTGTAAAAGGCGTTATTGTTCGTGACGATGCCAAACCACTTAACCTTGGTTAGGTAAAGTGTCTTTCAACTTACCTATTTTACTGAAAAGGTTGTTGGAATGAAATACACTCAATTTATTTATTTATTATTATTATTATTATTATCATTTATTATTATCTCGCCTCTCTCCAAAGGTCACAGATTATTATTATTATTATTATTATTATTATTATATTAGCTATTATTATTAGCTACAACTACTATTATTTTATTTATTTATTCATTTATTATTATTATTTTTTTAATTAGTTTATATTAATTTATATTTACTATTTTATCTAATTAATGAATAAATATGATGAATAAGTTACTACTATTATTATATTTTATGATTAGTTTATTTGTATAATTTATTTAGCTATTTGCTAAAATATAAATTAAGAAATAAAGAATGAATAAAATGAAATAAAAATAATTTTATGAAAGATAAATAACTAATTAGTAATTGAATAAGTAATTGAGACCGTGGGTGCTGTGAGTCAAACGTCTATGGCTTGTTGAAGGATGTGGGACATCGGCATAGTGGTGCAGACAGGAGACCCATGGGCTAGAGACTATCCTTTCCAGCATCTCTAAGTGGCTGTGCAGCGAGGAAACTGTGCCTCTATCATGGGAACGATCACCACCTAATCCTTAGTATTTATTTATTGAATAAAATAAATAAAAATAAGTTAAAATACATGAGCATAGAAATCAAATTAATAAAAATAAATAAAAATATTTAAATGAATAAATAAAACAATTAAATGAATAAATAAATAAAATAAAATAAATACATAAATTCAAGCATAGACAAATAAATAAATAAATAAATAAATATTTAAATGAATACATAAATAAGAGGAACGAGTGAACGAATGAAGAATAAAGATAGACCCACTAAAATTTGATGCTTTGTGTGTCAAATATTTAAGGCATAGTGTTATACTACTGATATATGCACATTTTTGTGTGGTGTATACCACTAGAATAAATGTACTGTTAAAACAGGAGGATTACTGAGTAATACACGAGTGTGTATACGTGTATACTAGAAGTATCAACACTCAAGTATAACAATGCTATAACTTTGTAATACACATGATGTATTTGCGTGCTATAATTCAAGTATACATACCTGATTATAACAATGCTATAACTTTGTAATACGCATGATGTATTTGCGTGCTATAATTCAAGTATACACACCTGATTATAACAATGCTATAACTTTGTAATACGCATGATGTATTTGCGTGCTATAATTCAAGTATACACACCTGAATATAACAATGCTATAACTTTGTAATACACATGATAGATGTCGAGATATTGTGAAAATGTGGTAAGAATTTCAAATGGTTGTAAATAGCTACTGCTATAAGCTTGAACTAGGCTCTAGAAAGACGTAGTTAACTACTTATTGTGAAATTCTACATTGAAGATAAATTAACTGAATTGAATTTATCTGCACTTTTTATCTATAAAGAGCATACCTATTTGAGTTCCTTAGCAGCAGATGTTGTAATTTCAGTCAATGGACCATCAAATTATATATAACTAAGCGTATAATTGATAACTTCAAAATAATTTCCAACTGACTGATAATCGACTGATACATACCACTTATCTGAATTGCTAGTTAGCTATTTCTATCATAAATAACATAATTATTGAACAAATTGCATATACTAATTCCAGTGCATATACATGCATAGGCACATGGTCACATTGATCACTGTAACAAAAAAGACAACAGTGAATTATTAAGACATTTAGTCATAGCTATCTGATGAAGTTTCATAATGATTAGTTTTGCATGCAAACTTATGAGTAAATTATCTATTAAATAATACTGACTTCTATGGTTGAGAATGTGTACAGTACAGGATTAGCTATGTAGCTAGTTGTTTTTCACATATGTAACTGCACATTGTTATTTGGGGTAAACAATTTTTAAAGAAAAAGTAATAATAACACTATTAGCTATTGTGAGTTATGAGTCTGTTTGAAATGATTTATTGTGTTTAATGCTTGCCAGTGGAAAATCTTGAAATTTGGTCTTCCTCTGCCACTTTTTGATTGTGTTTCTCATTTCCTGTACATTAACTATGTATATCATGTTGAACACAGGGAACAGGCCAATGAACACATAACTGAAAGCTGTTTGGTAAGGATGCAATAACTTCTCTATGTCATTCCGACTGCATGGATTGTTCTGATCAAGTCCGTCTTGCTCACAAGAAAAATACCTCACCAATGCCTCCTGTAATGTCTCAGTGTTTCTTGTAGCAAGAGTGAGAGAGCTCAGGGCCACGGCTACTAGCACTATGTAATAAGCACACACAATTAATAATTTGATCTCCGGTTTCCCAATCAAAGAAGTGTTTGAATCATTAGTCTTCCTTCTTTTAATATGGTTCTGCAAGGAGAGACAATGGCATCTCAAGTATATTCAAGATAAGGGAGATAACTTACTCTGTGCAGTGACCAGATAATTATCAGCAGCAAAGTACAGCCTGTTGCTGTTATTATATCAATTAGAAGAATGTAGGAGTAGAACAAAACTTCTCTATCTTTCCCATAACACAGAGTAGGAGGGAAACTATTAATTCCAAATGCAAGCCCACCTGACAGTAATGACACCTCATTGGTAGAGCTGTCCTTTATTTCAATTGCATAGTCCACCATTGATGAAATGATAGGCACAAATGGTATAAGCAGACCAGCACACACGAAGAATGCATGAAGATACTTTACCTTCCTTGATTCACTTCCCATTGATATTTCATGAAATGGAAAAATTAGTTTTAGGAATAGCATTATGACGTGGAACAGCCACCACAGAGTCAGCTGGACTGTCGTGTATACTATAGTGATACCTGAATAGTGAAATGTAATGTTAAATCTATTGTAATATTTAATGGGATGATAAGCCAACAATACTATACTCAACTATTATGAATCTAAAAGCTAGCATGGTAATTCTTTACCACATCATATTTTTGAGTAGTGTGATAGGTCTTAGTACCCAAATATCTGCGAATAATTTTGCAGAATCGAAAGCGTACAAGCAGATAATTATGGCTAGTGATGTGTACTACTGCCAGGTATGCATGTGTGTGTGTGTGTGTGTGTGTGTCATAGCGGTTGTTAAGTGCACCTGTAGAATGTACCAATTACTCTTGTTGCGAACATTGAGTAGCCCTTGACCTGGTTAGGTTGTCAAGGCACCAGTGTTATGGAAGAATCTAATTGATTTTTATTCTGTGACCAGTTGTTACTTTTCAAATGAAAATTAAAGACAACAACACACAGAGAAAAATACAACTTGAGAGCAGATAAAAACTAATCTGGACTTTGAAACAACACTGTGGGTTTCAAGGGAACTTATCATAAGCATACTTTATACTAAAGTACAATTGAGAGAACTATAGAGTTCAAGGACTATTGATTTAAAATGTTCATTGGCCAAAAATCATCTTAAAGAGGAAAAATATATAGCTAGTTATAAGGCAATATTTGGCTTTCATGTATTTAGGAAAGAATTGAACTTTTGTATGGTTCTTACTCAATGTGACCAAGATGGTTTTAGCAATTCCTAAGGCGATTTTGATAGTCAAAAACTCGACCCACACCATTAATAAAATTGAATCGAAACCAGGTCAACTATGACATTCTTGTAGGTCAGTTGTTCCCAAATAAAACCAAAACCAAAATAATGTAACAATGATGAGGTAAAAAAAAAAGATTGTACTAAAAATAATTGAATAAAATTGTACATTGCGTTACCTGATAGGACACAGAATGGAGTAGCCTTTACCAAACTTTCAAAAATGTTTATAGATGAACAGTACAGTTTAGCACGATCCATGTAGCTGATTAGAATTACAGCTCCTGTACAGAAAATTTATTAAGAAAATCACATGTAACATAAGTATTTAGAAACAGAGTTATTTTACATCTTATTTAAAGGTTTTGTTTAAAAAAATAGCGTGCAGCAAATGAGGAATGCACTTGGTAAAAACCGGAAGCAATTTAGTCAAGTGAACTAATAGCAATGGGCACCCAAGTAAATTAATGTTCACGTGAAGTGTTGAAACATCCATGCTGTCTACTTGTGAGAATTCTTCAACAGTTCATAAGCATGACACTGTAGCCGAGTTGTTAAAAATTTTACACTTGTGCAAGCTCAATTTTATTGTCAAATTATTTCTTTTATTTATATATTCACTGAAAAGTAATCACAATACTACAATTAAATAATCACAACTATTAATATAACAATAGTACAGAAATAAGAATAATGAAAAGCTTCTGTAGTAGCTAAACCCCAAGTTGAAGATGGAGTCACTCTGAATTGCCACGATTAATCTAGAAAACAAATAAGTGGAAGGGTAAGAACTCTGCATAACAACAGCTCTAATAATCAAACAGTTTAGAAATGCTTGATTAAAAGAAATCTGATGACACTAGCTAAAGCTATATTACAATTTACTAGCTAAATGTTGGCATTTTTCTATTTAAAGCTCAGCATTCGTTATTAAAAAGAGAAAAAATTATACCTACCTGCATATTAGACTTGCCTGTATCTTAGCACAACAACTATAGACCTGTTCGTGCTCACAGCTTACACTAGTAATGGATACGAGGCTAGGAAAGTACCCACTGGAGAAGGGACAAATTTGTTGTCTGTAGTCTCAATGAAAACTTTCATATGTTATTGATTGCACAGAACCGTATGACAAAATTCGGGCATGTGTAGAGTGGGAAAGCTGTGTCTTTTCTATTCCCATAGACTTTTGTATTGAATTTTGGAATAGCACTTTCCCTCTGGTTTTGGAGTTTACACGAGTTGGCGTGAGCAAACCCGGATGCATAACTGTGGAAGTATAATGGATACACCCTCTCGTATTTGTGGAGATGAAGACCCTTGTCCAGATAACTGAACATTATAGAACAATTGTCATTGAGCATGCGCAGTTTAGTATCACCTTTTTTTTTTTAGTTCCACACCTTACCATGTATTCTGTTGTATCATTGATTGTTGTTCTTGTCATTTGATTGAAAACTTTGCTGTGCTATATCTGTGCATATATGTTTCTGCGCCAACAGGTTATGGGACCAGGATGGCAGAAGTGAAGACAGTCAACATTGTTCTGCTAGACGGATTGAACTATGGTACATGGAAGCTACAGTGTAGGATGGCGCTTGTAAGAGACGGGCTATGGGGGATTGTGTCTGGTATGGAGACTGCTCCAAGTGATGCCGGTGAGTAAAGTACAAAGTTGTTGGCTCGTAGAGATCATGCCCTAGCCACGATTGTGCTCGTGGTTGACCCCACCCTCGTCTACTAGCTCTGTGAACCTGACGACCCTGTAATAGCTTGGAAAAAAATTACATGATCAGTGGGCGAATAAATTGCCACTGCAGAGGCGATTACATACCTTACAGTTGAAGGATGGAAACTCTGTTCAATGGGGTATCGGAAAGAATGAACCACACTTTGATAGAATGTGTTCAATCGATGTTGGCTGACTCGAGTTTACCTCTTGGTTTTTGGGCTGAAGCCTTGTCTACAGCTGCTAATGTTGTAAACTGAAGTCCTACATGGGGTTTGAATGATAAGACACCCTTTGAAGTGTGGTTTGGAAGAAACCTGGAGTTGAGAATTTAAGAATATTTGAATGTGCAGCTTACACTCATATTAAAAAAAGACGAAAGAACTAAATTAGCTCCTGAAGCGAGACAGTGCATCTTTTTGGGTTATTGTACTCAAAGAATGGGCTATGTCTCTATGATGAGAAAACAGCCAGTGTGGTTGAAAGTCACGATGTTATATTCAACAAATTTACAAAAGGAATTGAGATGAAACAAGAAGAGAAAAAGTTTATTCAAGTAGAAATTTTCAATGAAGGAGGTAATTCTGAGCATGAAGAAGACACTGATCAAGAAGTTGTTAACGAGGCAGGTGGATCCGAATGGACGGAGATAATCTAACTTCTGTTCGGAGGTCGTCTAGAAATGTCAAACCTCCTGATCACTTATGGTTTTATGCAAGCACTGCTGTCAGTGTAGAGAAAGAGCCACTCAGTACTGTTGAGGCTTTAAATAGTGTCAAGAGGGAGAAACAGGTAGAGGCGATGGGAAAAAGAGATGAACTCTATATGTTTCAACAATATTTGGGATTTAGTGCAGCCACTGAAGGATCACAAAGTCATTGGATGTACATAAGTGGGTATTCAAATGAAAAACGAATGCAGATGGATTAGTAGAGCGATATGAGGCTTGGCTCATGGAACAACCAGAAAGTTTTGTAGAAAAAGGTAAAGAAAACTTTCTGTGTAAACTAAAGCATAGTCTGTACGAATTGAAATAAAGTCCGCGGTGCCGGAATAGTGCCTTGGATACTCATCTGAAAAGTATTGGTTTTGTTCAGTCATCCAGTGATCCATGCATTTACACTGCAACAGAAGGGGTGTTTATGTTGATTCCATTGTACTGGCTGGAAGAAGTCTGCAATGAATCCAGGAAGTGAAGGAATCTCTTGCTCAGAAGGTTGATATCAGATATCTTGGCGAACTCAATTATTTCTTGGGAGTGCAAATCACTCAAGACACTAGCAAGTAAAGCGTATTTGTTTCTTGTCATTTGATTGAAAACTTTGTTGTGCTATATCACTGTGCATACATGTTTCTGCAACAAGAACTACTTCCATTCAAAAGTTATTATGCTTTTCTTGTGGCCAACTCAACTTGGACTTACTATAAAATGTTTGCATTAATCCCTTCTATCTGGGTACTCTGGGACCTGAGGGGCCCATATCATCAGAATTGCATGTTACACAGAGTGGTAAGAGTCTATAAATTGAGTGGTAAACTTGTGTCCACTAAAGAGGCATGCCCGGAATAGAGGCATGGCTGCAATCCCAGTTAAAAACTATAAAAGGATTGAGTGTATTTCTTATTAATACAATGCCTAAACATATGCTTACCAATTACCATGGTGTCTGTAACCATGTAAATTATTAAAATAGATGGAAATTCCCACCGAATGTGAAACAAACACAAATGGTTAAGTTATGAAAAAGTGAAGCAATCATAACTTACATTCTTCTGTGGCAGAGGCATGATAAAACAATGGCTATTAAAGATGCAGAGAGACCTATTACAGCAGAAAGAATAACAAGAACATCAGTAGTGATTTTATCCACATGATTATACAAGCTCCAGGAATGGCAGCTCGGCAAGCACTTGGTGTCGTTCACTACTGAGTAAAATCCTTCTCTGCATTTTATATTATCTTCGCCTTCATCAATCATTGTCACTGGCAGTTGGTCATCTAAAATGCATTCAAAATTTAAACTATAACTATAAGTTGGTAAAAAGTTGACTATTACACTGGATAGCCCACTATAATGTATATGATAAATGCCCTGGTGTATACCAAGTATTAGTAGGAAGTGGATACATTAGAAAGTCCAGTCCATTATGGGCAACTGTAGTACTTCGTACACCTTATTAGCTGCACAAGAAGGGTCATGCTACCACAGTGTAGAGTGGCTAGTGAGCTAGCATGCCAAATGCATGACTTCTAAGCAGCTTGGACAGATAATTATATTCATTGACTAAAAGATTGTACTTGTGTATACATAAACAAAAACTCAGCACAGAGGTATTGTTGTCTTCATCTAGAGTGTCTGGGTTTAAAACGAGCAGACATGCCATGCATTCATATGGTATCAGGGGCGGATCTAGGATTTGTTAAGAGGGGGCTCTTTTCAAGGGGTGAAATAGCTATAACTACTTATGGAAAAATGTTGGCTATATTGTATTTCCTATAAGACTAATTATATATTCTAATACTCATTCACACAATAATTAGCATTATAATGTGACCATCTGGAAATGAATGAACTGCTAAAATCAGGAAGGAAAAAATTAAAACTAAGAGCTACAAAGGTATTTATGTCTAGAATAAAGAAAGAATAGTAGGGGTTGGCGAATTATGCACCTTTTTTGTATGCTATGCTAGCAATGACTAATCTGAATCCTGGTATGGCTACTGTTTGTAATGTGAGTTGTTGATCTGCATCCTAATGGGCAACAGTGCTGGATCTGAAAGTATTTTATTTCTTATACAGAAAGTGATATTGGAATTTTCAAATTGAATTAGCTACCAACACAGAGGGTAGTTAGTAAGCTCATAGTTTCATTTAAAAAGTCCCAAAGCCGGTCTCTCAAAGACTACATTAAATTGCTATTGTTACTGTACAATAAAAACTAATTATAATTTTTCCAAAAACTAGCTACTTCATTATGCTCATAATTACAATAATCATGTTAGCATATGCTAGTATTTATGAAATCACTTATCACACTCAAAATCATGCCAGCACAATTTGCCAACCCTTAGTGAATAGGTACACTTAATCATGAAAAAAAAAAAAAATTCATGAGATAAAATGAAAGTACAAAGAGATTTTAGCTAGTGATGAAAGTTTTTATATAATTGTCAAATTCAACCATGAAGAAAAAAAAATTGAATGAGCAATAACCACTAAATTCTGTCCAATTAATAAATTCTTGACTTGTCTTGCTTTGGTATACTACGAACTTGGTCTATAACCATTATTGAATAAGGACACAAGTTAGTAAAAATTCTGACTCAGCATATCAATAAGTAGAGGTGCGTTCAAAAGAAGATCGCAATTATTATTGGAGTAGCTACAAGGAAAAACAACGATGAACAAAAAGTAATTGCTATTATAATTTTATTTCCAGTTACAGGTAAGAAATACTGTAGCTAAAATGAGGGCTCATTCTGAAAAGGGGGGCTCGTACGACACCAGTCGAGCCCCCCCTAAATCCGCCCCTGGGTATGTATTCTGCATAATCAAAGCAACTAAATTTTGTATTCTTGTAGTAACCGAGAAGTTGTTTTAATGAAAGTCTAGGATTAATTAACCCATAATAATATTGCCCATTAAAATATAAATTCATCTATAAATTAATTTAACTTAGGCATATCTTACTGTAGTCTCATCTAAACTGATAGAAAATTAGTCCTCCATACTATTCCACACTAAATGCTAATCAAAGTCCTCATCTATCACTAGCTATAAGAGCAGATAGAAATACATCCTATGAAATAGGCTGGCTGTTTTTCCTTTACAACATACGGCTCCATTACCTGTATCATTAATGTCTTGATTATATCCACTGTGTTCACAAGATGGCGCTGACAGAGGTAGGTTACTGCAATCTGGTAGTTCAAGGTTAAACATGGCCGCCACCCTCCACTCCCGATAGCAAATGTCGTCTCTTATTCTCACACACTGGTCCAATGTTGGTTGCAAGCGAATCCCAGTATCTCCACACAACCCAAACAAATGGAGGCAGAGAAATGGAGCCACCTTATCCTTGCATTCCTGACTTGGATTTAAGAATTCTAATCCATTCAGTACCAGATGAACTCGTTCTGCACTTATCCCAGACACCAGTATCCCTTTAGTGCTGGGTGGGCTGCAATTGTGATAAAGCAGTGCCGCTGTGAGTTCTCTACGACAGACCTCTGAAGTGTGATACTGAGAAATGCCATCGTTAATCGAGCAATTAGCTGCACCAACTGTTGTCAGGTTTGTAGTGGGTACTGATATCTAGTAATTAAATTATGGTCAGCTAGGTAGCTATTGCAATAAGTAAGTTAGCTAGTTCAGTCTTACCTCAGGTGGCATTAGGAAGAATATCAATGGCAGTGATAGAGTGACCCATACTACCAAAATAAGAAAGCACAACAGCAGAAAATGTAATAAAAGCACAACCTTAGCAGTCTTCTTCCCAGTAATATCCAAACCGTCAGCCATGACTCCGCTGACGTTGAGCAGGGAAGGAAAGAAGTTTGTCAGGCAGTTTTGCGTCGGGTTAGTTTTGCTGTTGCGAACTCAGCAATGAGCTAGCTGAAGTCACACCCGGTGCGCGAACTTTTTCCCAACACGGAAGAGATAATTTTTACTTAATTTGAAGAAAAAGTATGCAGGTAGGAATTTATACCTTGCTTGTACTCAGTGATTGCCTTTATCCATCTTTCTCTCTCTCTCAGATGGCCAAAAAATAGCGAAAAAACTTAGTCAACAAATTACAAAGGAGACCTCATCAATGAAGTGCCTACTCAGCGACTACAATTTATTATGCACAACTTCAATGGTCTATGATTCTCTGACTATGGCTGAAGTATTGTCCACTGGCATACTGGAAGGTCGACTGAATGGTCTAAGGACATCATGTTCTACTGTTGCTTCAGGTTCTATGCGTGAAATTATCGATGCCTTTCTTATCATGCAGCTTTCACAGGAAGAGTTGGTGATGCTTCAACAGGAAAGCCAGAATGTTGTCCTTTATTACCAGCAAAGACAGGGACATATTAATGCTAAGTTGTATGCACTATCATCGTTTGATGACAAATTTAGCCGGGGCTGCCATGTTGAAGACTTTCCTCGGAAATACGACGAATTATTTGAAGGAAGCAGAACAGCTGTTCTCATCCTTGTGCACTAATACTGCTGTGTCTAGAGAAATCGACCATGATTGATGATTACTATGATACCAGTGAAGAAGAGTTTGTTTGAACTATTGACGTCTCCACTTAATATTCACCAAGTTGTTATAAAGTTGTTGTTTTTTTTTGTTTTGTTTTTCCTCGTTGTTTACTTTTTCTAGTCCTTGATGGTTCCTATTATCAAACTATGACTAGACATATTTGGTTGGGGTGGGGGGACTTTCTTCAACAAAATTTAAATAATTATTATAATTGGTTGAGAATAGTAAATAGCTAGCTACTGTGTATGTAGATAGGGATAAAGTAGTGGAGCCACCTCCCTCCCCTGCTCCTGGACAGAACCCTGATAGCTACATACATGTACCCTCGAACAGCTGTTGAAGAGGATCTCACTTCTCCTTTGGCACTACTGGACACAGCCTTGATAGCTACATACATGTACCCTCGAACAGCTGTTGGAGAGGATCTCAGTGCCTCAGTGAATGGAATGGTCAATGATTCTTCAAAGGCCAATTATGTCAGTTTTGTTAGTCACCGCTCATTGGAGAAGACCAATTTTTCTAGAGCAACCAAACCTTTTGGGCAAGTTATACCTGGAATCTCTGAGGTTCATGTTTTGCACCAATGACCACTACAAATCAATAATGCAGTACTAGTGTTGTTTTAGTGAAATAAAACTATCACTAAAAGTACTTTTAGTGAGCTTTAGTTACTTTTTGTTACTATAATTGACTGAAAGTTCATAGACCTTGATACTAGGACTAACTAAAGTTCAGAGGATTAGCACTAGTTACAACTAACTAAAAGCAACCTTTTAGTGTTGTTTTAGTACAAGTACCTGTGGAAGCTAGCTACTATACTTCATCAACTTTAGTTAGCTATTATAACCAAACTTCAAAAGAATAATGGACTGATTTCAGAATCATCTTGATACTTGAAGCAAAGTATGTAATACTATTAGCTGTTACTGTACATATCTGATTGTGAAAGCTTTGTGTCTACGTAAACAAAAACAACACTGCTCTTACATGCCTAGCTACTAATTAAACAGGCACTTTATCTGGCAAAGCCATTAATGTTATTACAGTGAATTCTTATTAGGAGGTTGTGTATAGGTTCAAGTCCTACTCATAAGCAAGGCCAGGTAGCAAAACCACCCAGCTCATTGCTTCTCATAACAGAGCAACTCGGCATCAGTGTCTCACTAGAATGGTTACATGTGTTGACTCACTAGAATGGTTACATGTGCTGACTCACTAGAATGGTTACATGTGTTGACTCACTAGAATGGTTACATGTGTTGACTCACTAGAATGGTTACATGTGTTGACTCACTAGAATGGTTACATGTGTTGACTCACTAGAATGGTTACATGTGTTGACTCACTAGAATGGTTAGATGTGCTGACAAGGTGTTGTTCACTCTCATTGTTTACCATTTTACAAATTGTTTGCAATAAAGTTCTTGAAAATGATTGAGTTCATGATAGTTTACACACAATTCAAACAGCTCCAGTTCACTTCACACATCACTTGCTCCCCTAGATTCACACAAGCGAGATGATACCATTTGTTTGGTTAACTGATACTAAAGTTCGGTAACTGAAGTCCTACTGTATTGCTGAAGTGGGTCATCCTATTTGTAGGTTCAGTAGCTGTTTATAGCAAGGTCCTGTTCTGTGCTAAATCAACTCAGGTATCTGTTCATTTATGCCCCAGTGTATCTCTCATTCAAAACAAAAAATCTCCCTTTTATAACGTAAGGGCAATCAATGTAATAATGGAAATTGTGCATGATGAAGTTCACAAAACTGAAAATAAATGATTGAGTTCATGATAGTTTACACACAATTCAAACAGCTCCACTTCACTTCACACATCACTTGCTCCCCTAGATTCACACAAGCGAGATGATACCATTGACAGCATTGGCTACACTGAACCATTGATTTGCTTTTGTCATTAGGCATCCGACAATAACAGTAGATTTGTTCGATAACTGTCTTCAAAATCCTACGACTTGATCGAATCAATCTATTGCCTCTGGCAGGGAAAAGAGAAATTTCACCGACTTCTAAGCATGATTTCAAATGGTTCCTCATTTCATCATGCCTCCAATGACAAAGTGTAGGAGTTTCACCTTGAGCCAAATGTGTTGCATATGCAATTGCATAAATACCACAGTCACTCGTGTTTCGCTGTCCTTCAACGTTCATTATGTGAAACTGCACTCGATTTAGTTTGGACCCAATAATTGAACAAACATCACTTTCTACCTTAGAGTCAATATTTAAGCTTCTCAGGCTGTCATAAAGCTGTGCTGCTGGGGGTTCTTCAACGCTGCTAAAATTTTCCTCGACATTGGAAACGGTGATCCAGTGGTTACCTCTTGTTAGCATAATCTGGGTAAACTTCACACCTCTTGGAACTTTTGTGAATAAATTTTTTTACAGCTAAACTGAGGTGATTACCATCCCATAATGTTAGGAAACTTTTGTTCCAATAATTTCTGAGCCGAATAGATAATTTGATCATTGCACCAACCATTGCCATCCACAATTTGTTTATCTTTAACAGTCAAATTTAGATTACGAATCCACATTATGTTCATGCTTGGATGGACTATCTGATACTTCAATAGGAGAAGAGTCCTTGAGGGCATCTGACTGAACAGCCGTATAAGAGACTTGTGTCCCCTCAGATAGATAATTGGGGTCAATGGCATGGGCAGTACTGTCTTTTGATGCCATATTGTCACTTTTAAGGCACAGAAACAACAAGGTGGGCTGAAAAGTGCCATCCAAAGATGCTGCTGAGGCTACAAGTTTGGAAAACAATGATGTAATATAATAGCTATTACATGCCTTGAAAAACTTACATGGTTTAGAAACCTCAACTGGAGTAGTCATTTTTACAGATTCACTGCAGCTGCTCCCTAACAGAGACAACAAGGTGGGCTGAGAAGTGCCATCCAAAGATGCTGCCGACGCTACAAGTTTGGAAAACAATGATGTAATACAATAGCTATTACGTGCCTTGAAAAACTTACATGGTTTAGAAACCTCAACTGAAGTAGTCATTTTTACAGATTTACTGGAGCAGCTCCCTGGCAACAGGGTGGGCTGAGATGCTGCCGATGCTACAAGTTTGGAAAACAATGATGTAATATAATATCTATCACGTGCCTTTAAAAACTTACATGGATTAGTCATGATTAGTGGCAAAAGACTTGGACACCTCAGGTACAACTGCTGGTGGAGGTTTATCTGAGGTATATCAAAACACCAGTCATGATGTGCTTTAAAAAAGGTTACTATAGACCATATGGATTGTCAGGTGGAGCAGATATACATACAAACCACTGCTTCTGCATTTGTCCCATAAGAATGACTAGTAAATAGCCACACACACTCAGCAGCTTATCACAAACAATGAAGACTTACTGGCAACAATCAAAGATCGTAAATAATCAATCACATGAGGACCCACACACACACTTGAGAGTCACTGGTATTCACAGTATGTAAGTCAAGTCCACAATAAGCCATAGCAAACCCAGAATATCCCAATTCTTCTAATTCCTGAAACTAGAGCACACAATTATTACAAATAATGAATTTTACTTATGAATGACCTTGAAAATTCTAGCAGCTGCTCTAGAAGAACCTTCTGTTGCACGCGTGGCAGAACTAACGTTTGCAAGCTCGTCCTTTTCTTCAGAAGAAAGAGCACTATAGTTCTTACTGGCCTGCCTCATGAAGGCTCCCACACCATTCTTCATTATCTCCTTCCCATCTAAAAAGAATACATGACAATGCATTCGTACTGCAACACTTATGCGCTACCCCAGAGAAGACTAAAAATTGTAGCAAGATCAAGACCCAAAGAAGACATAAATAGGGGTTCATTTGATCAACAAAGTATTCCCATAACCTAAAGTTTGCATCCCCCTTGATTTACATACGTAATCTCATTTAGCCAACTCAGTATCAGTTTCTTAATGAAGCTCTGATAATTATACTTAGTATCATTAAGGTACTATGTCACTAGCTCAGAGCGCACGTACAGGAAGCATAGTAATTAATTAGATTGTTTAGCGATATGAGATAGATAGCTTTGCTGTCAGTCTCCAACCACAATGGAAACCATTACTGGCTCCACATGTCATGGTCAGTCTCCAACACAGCTAGATGGCGCTCCTTTCCTAGCTAAAATGGGTGCTAAGTTTTTTGTGTGTACTTTGACAACAGAAATACAAGCTAGTATGCAAATGAAAATGTTGAATCTGGCCCAAACTGCTCAGCGGTTCCGGTATAGTCACTGCACTACCACCTGAACCGAGCTCTCTGGTAGATCTCTTACCATACCACAGCCACTTGACAAATTTTGACAGTGAACAGCCACAAGCATGCAGCTGGCAAGTTCACTCAAGAAAGTCTACGTCTTGCATAAAAAAATAAGACCTCTCAACAATCATCAACTATTAAAATTTGGAAATAAAAATACTACTTTAGGGACAGACACAACAATTCTTCGATATTTTATTTATGTTTCAGCTAACTATACAGTGGCCTTCATTAGTAATAATCTGAAATGATTAAGAGCATAGGGTAACAAAGAAAATCAAATGAAGAAGCTGTTGCTATGGAAAAAATAGCTGGAGGGTGTGACTGAGGTACCTAAAAATGAAGCTGTCATACATTCGTGGCACCTTCATGGCTTCATGGGGGGAGGAGGGGGTGTAGGGACTGGGAAAGGAGGGTGGCGTGGGGAGGGAAGGGGAGGGGGGATGGGCTCGGTTAAGCTATTTTTGTATTATCATGACATGAATAAAAGCAAAATAACAACAAAAAAAACATAACCAGACACTTTGTTTGTTTTTTCAGTGCATTCATGAATGCCTGTCAAAAAAAAAAAAAAAAAGTTTGGAAAGACATGCATAAATTGATTTGTTTATGGCCAATTTCAATTACATCTTCCACTGCTGAATGGACGCTTTCAACTCTAAAGCTAAAACCATTTCAATAACACCTTAGTTTCACAAATAACTCACCGAACACTTAAACTTAATTTCTATAGCTAAAGAAATAGTTGCAAATTATATGAAGAAAACAAAATACATACTTCACTTATTGTTACTATGAATCTTGCATGACATTATAAAAACTTATGGTGTCGTTGCCAATAATGAATCAAGGTAATATCTTTTCTTCCTAATGAAAAATAAGATAATAGCTATTGATGTAATTGTAAAAATCAAGAGTAGCTACAAGCATGGAGGAGGGTTCACAGGAATTCTGCATGAACTGAGTTTCAACAATAACCAGCCCATGTTTTGATAACTTTGTGCTTCTCTTAGCTAGCATACAAAAAGAAAAAATTTATAAGATGTGGATTTAGACATTTCAAATTCTTCAATATAGTGAGGAAAAAATGTAAAATGCCAAAATATTTGTTTGCAATGTCATGTATCATGAAAAGAAAAGGAAAAATGACTTGTAAGAGCTCCTTTTGCACAGTCAACTAATGCAACAGTGGGAATAGTCTCAGCTATGTGTTGTTGAGTTACTAAAAAAAAAAGAGAAAAAGAATACTTCTTGTTTCGTTATAGCTATTTCAAAGGTAACAATTCCCACATAATAGTAAACAATACACAAAAAAAATATTAAGGCATTAAGTACTAATAAGAGTGTGTAGCCAGCCAATACATTGGCTCGCATAGTTATGAGATTACTAAAATAAATATGTGAGGTGCGAACATGTGTGATTATTGAGTGTGTGTATACGATGATAGTTTATATTCATTTTAAGTTCGGTTCATACCACCAGGGTAGACCTGGTCATATCAAACAGCAAGAGGACTACTTTGGATAGACTTAAAACTTCTAACAATAGCTCCAATTAACACATAAAAAAAGACAATTCACATATTGCATATAGGAAATAAAGTATATTGAAACTCAATTACCTCAGCCACACTTTATTCAAGCACCTATAATACTCCAAACGGGAAAATCACTGAACGTCATAAATTGAAGCACAGGGCAAAAAAATACACCTATTCATCATTTATTATTTAAAACTGTCTTGGTTTTAATAATTTCAATTTTATTGATCTAGAACATCATGAAAATTTTATTTTAACAAACAATAGCTTCACTAAGATAAAATAAATAAATAAAGTAACAACAAAGAAAAAAACAGCAAAAATCCAATCATTTAATTATATACTTATATTTCTAACCAATCAACTGAAAGGCATTCTTCTGAAACTCTTTTTTTGTGCCACTTTCTGTATCTGCCACAAAATACATATTCCGTATCACACACTATCCTGTTGGTAGCTTAGTAACCCATTGATTCTTCCATCTGTATTGATCACATCTCCAATCATCTAAAAATTGAGAAATATGATTATACTGCCATAATCACAATTGTATAAAAAGTCATAGAAGTAGACAGAACGAAGATGTCTCTAAAGTAGGTAAGCTGGGTGAAAAAAAAGAGAATGGATGATACGGAAGTGTTAATTTGGCTGAATAGATGGTAAAAATGGGGAGTAGAAGATTAAAGAAAGTACTAATGGACCACTCTACTCTCTATCTAACTCTATTAGTATTATTTACATAGAGTGACAATAATGTTGATGATTAATACTCATGTCATATCTACGACTTATGAAAGATGGTGTTGGTAGCCAATATGCACCCTTTTTGAAATCTCGCTCCCATCCCCTCCAGAGAGGAATGAAGGATGAAAAGGAAAGACAGATAACAGAAGACTCCATGGTGATGTGTTGTATGTATGCCAGAACTACATTTACTGTAATTGTGATGTTGATTTGGCAGTCATGTTTTTGTGTCACCCTTGTGTCATCTCCATGTTGGCAAAAAAACTATACTGTACAGTTGCTTACATTCACACTGCTCCCCCCCCCCCCCCCCCCCCCCCACACACACACACACCTTCCCTCCTCCCCCACCACTCTGAACTACTACAGTCACGCCGGTTTGGCGCGCGGCGCTTGCGCTTCGTCGAGCGGCTTTAGTCAATTCTGTGAGACTGTGCTTTGACATTTTCACTCTCGGGCATCTACGAACGCTTCGAGATACAACCGGACTGGGTGTATTTGGACCGTAACGACGGGACGGTAAGAAGTCGCCAAAACCGCATTGGACTTCACGACACAGCAGCAGCGGCACTCTATTCACCCTCGTTACGCTATCTGTGAAGACCAGCGTTTTGATATTCGGGGAAAGAAGTTGTGCTGCCTGTCTGGAACCTATTCATTCTGGACATAGCTCAAAGATATCTTCTATGGAAGCAGGATAGAGACAACAGATGTAAGCAGTTTTCATAGCCAATACATTTTTGTTGCCGTATCTATTAGTGACCCTAAATGTTTAGTTCTCTATATAGTTACATTAGTGTTTTTCTATACTGACTTTGCGAGTTTGTTCTAGTTCTTTAGATGTAATACGGCCTCATGAAATTAATTAGTTTCTCAGGCAGTCAGCACTGAAATAAGTGGGAAGCAACTCTTTAATATTTTTTTTAACATGTTCCGTCACTAATATACCAGGAAAAGGGACAGTTGTGAATGAGTATAGTAACTACTCTCTAATTTACTGGCTGCATAGCTTGCACCACTGGGTACAAACTTGCACTGCTATGCAGTGTCTATTGCACCAGATTTACATTGGGATGCTAAGAGTACACTGTGGTTAGCAGTTGTGAGTTGCCAAGTCAGATTTACACAAGTGTCTGTGCTTCTCACACCTGCTGATTACTGTGTACTCTTGGCATCCCAATGTTACGAAAATGTTTGTTGTTTTTTGTTGTTTTTTGTAATCGTGTTGCTTTGTTATCTGTTATTGAATAGTGAGCATAACATACTGTCACGCCTAGATCTATCTAGACATCTGTACGTATTGCTCAAAGGTTTTGTTTTGACAACAGTGACACTTGGTTGATGGGATGGGGTTGGTCTGACAGATTTTTTCGATGTCATATTACATGTAGTAATTGGTCAATCTGTTTACTGTTTGTGTGCCTAAAAATTTTTTTTTATATTTTAACAAGAATATTTTAACTAAAGCTGTGGAATGTATACCAGCAATATATCAGTGCTTCATATCAGCGTTGTGAATATTGTGAATAATTACAACTGTTCCATGGTATTTAAAATCTTATGTTAAATTTGTTATCAAGGCATTGTGCTCTGTGGTGCCTATTTTTCTATTAAAAGATACACAAAATACACTGTGAAAACTATTAATTGGTTTGATGTAGAAACTTAAAGGATAAGCGCTGAAGATGCCAAGGCAAATACTGACTAGCAATAACAGAAATGTTGTAGACAAAATCAAGAATGTAAGAATTATTCAAAAAGGCATTAAAAGTGATGTGATGAAAAGAAAAGATGGAAGTAAAAATCAAGGAATAAGTAAACATATTGATAGAAGATCAAAATTGAGAAAAAAAGACAATACGTGTGAAAAAGCAACGCCACAAATCATGAAAATTGGAATTAAACACTCAATCCACAGGGCAGCAATGTTTTGATCATTGGGGGGGAAGTTTTATTTTTGTTGTTTTTTGTTTTTTGTTGTTGTTTTTTGCTACATACTACAATAAACATTCAATTTACATTGTCATTTCCTATTTTAGAACTGGATAAATGACTACAAGCAATCTTGGTCCAATCCACCACCAGTGACTATGAAGGCTCTCCAAGGTTCTCCACAGAAGAAAGTGGTAAAGACAACTATCCCTGTATAACGCATTTGCTATGCAAAGAAGTTTGAAGGTGAGTCAGAGTCTCGTGCCGAGTATTGCTAATTGGTTGTGTAGTAGTTTAGTAAAAAAGAGAAATATTCATAGGTTCCAACCTGCTAGGAAAAAAATCAGTGGCACGCCACACCCACCAATTAATTTAAACCACACCCACTAATTAAGGCTATGAATATAATTATAATTTGTTAATGCATGTGTCAGATGAAATTGTATTCTACTTCTTGTTCAAGGAGAGTTTAGTAGCCTTCTTACATTTTGCGATAAGTAAGTTCAGTGTCAAGTAGACTCAGACTCAGCCATGAAGTTGAACACTCAAAAAGCAGGCAAGAAGAAAGAAGCTCAGAACTGCAAGCGACTCAGCTGCACATGGCATGCAGGCCTGATTGCATTGGGCATGTCAGTTTCTATCTGATGCACCATGCAAGCATGAATGTAAATGTTTTGAGCAAGTTTTACAGTATGCAGTACAGTAATTACAGTTGCCACAAATTTATAGCTACAACTACCCATACTGCCAGAGGCTACCAACTTGTTACATAATCAATTATCAGCAGACAATCTACTACATTTGGTGGGAAATTCCGTACAGTCAATAGGCCTGTGGGGAATTCGGTATGTGGCAGATTGATAAGCCCAATTTCCTTGGCTGCCACCGTGACAGTTGGAACCTATGAATTTCCGTGGCAGACAATAGGCAGTCTGATAGAGTAAAATTCCGTGACTGCCACGGAGCTTTCGTGGCACTTGGAACCTATGAATATTAAGTTTGATTATAGCAGTACATAAGTAAGTAGACTCCAGCAGTGAGTGTTACAAACCAAGATAGCTTGGTCTTACAATCTAGTTAGTCACTCATATACATAGAACTGACAGGAAAGGTATGTAAGGGAGGGTGGGTTATGGGGTGGGGGGTAACAGAGAGAGAGACCTGGATGTAGCCATCAGTCTTCGTTGACAAAAAATTTACTCGGGTAAAGGGTAAGTCTTAAGTTTCCCTTCGTGAAACTCTGGTAGTAGAATATGTTCGGGAAATCTGACACAACTATAGAATGCTAATGGCAGTATTTATTAGAGCGAAATTTATTTCGCAGGAGGTTCAATCAACATAAGTCTTTTAGTGGGGGTTTGTCATTTCTATAAATTTAATAAAAAAATTTGGGACAAGTATGGTCAAACCATTTCAAGGGGGGATCTCATTTTCAAATGGGGCACAATGCCCTTTCCTCCAAAAGGCTCTCTGGGATTGAGTCATGCATAAAAATCTTTCTTTGTTACTTGTTTTTTGTTTTTATTATTATTATTATTTTTTTTTTGGTGTGTGTGTGTGTGCATGCCAAGCATAACGATGGCTCTTAGTGAATTCTTTTTTTTTTTCCAGCTGTAATCGGTGGTACATTTTGCGGCTATATCACACATCACACCATTTTTATCCCTTTAGCTCTTTATTGCCTGGTTTCTTTATTTTGTGGCTTTTGTGTGAAAGTAAGTGGGTTGCAATTTTTACGACTGTTTTCCCCATTAATTTGTATTTTGTGAGCTCTAACTATTACACACAAATTTGTGTAGTAGTATTTTGATCCTGATTCGTGGTTTGAAAGAAAAATCTTTACAGCTTGACAGAAAGTGGTTGTTGGATATTAGCACTGGAGAGCCACCTTGTCAGATTGTTATGATCCCTCCCTCTCCCCATTATCTTGCTCTGAAAAGACACCCGGTCAGATTGTTATTGTGGGCTGAGTGATGAGAGAGAATGGAGACAGGGACAGAAATATAGAGAAAGACAGAGACGAGAAGTAGAGAAGAAGAGTGAGAAGACAAAGATAGAGCTTCAGAACATTTATGTGTGTATCATCCAGAACATTTTATTATTAGCAGTGTGAGTTATTTATATGTATACGCTTGTCAGTTTATTTGTGCCCCGGATTTCCGGTTGACCATTTTATTATTTCCTGCGCATGCGTGTCCTTCGGTATATAACCTTAGACACGCATGCGTTTCATCAGTTCCCCATAAGTTCGTCTTAACCCCAACTGATTTAATCCTCAGGGAAGGGCAGGCTAGCTAACTGGAACTCTGGTGGCAGCGAGCCCCAGAGTGTACGAGTAAAGCGTAATCTCCTCTAACTCTGGCGGCTTACCAATTTAATTAGCTTACGGAGAGTCGGCTAGTATTTGGTGATCGCGGTGATTGACCGTCGACCCACAATTGGTGGCAGTGGTGGAGAAACGTATTCTTCCTTCGCCTATCGAGTGTGTGCTACCCCTGCTGTGTCTGTCTGTACCGATTTAATACTCGGATTGACTTTGACTGTGCGTACTCCCTGGCCTAACGTGTGTGACTGTCTGCTGCTAACGCCTGATTTTATACTCAGCAACTTCGCGGCTCGATTTCGCTCACTACTAACCCCAGGATCGCCATTATCATCTTTCTTCTTCCCCAATCGGAGCGCACTCCACGTGGAACATTGTCATCTTAATTGGATTTAGCTAAGTTCACTTGTGTATTTTCCGTGTTATCACTAGTTGTTTGGTATTGATCGTGTTACGTGTTTTTCATCACTTTATTCTTGTTTGCAGTCTTAGAAGCTGATTGAGTTTTGTACTTGTACTTGTACTTGGTTTTATTTGGATTGTCACTCTGTGTTCGTTACAGCATAGTGTTTGTTGCTTATCTTTTGTACCTTTGGCTTTATCAATTTTCTGGTTACTTTGTGTGTCACTGCAGGTCATCTCCTCTACGGATCACTTGGATGAGCCAGAGGGAGCGGCTGCATAGAGGGTGTAAGAGCAGGAAGCAACCCTTGGTATTGAACTCTGATAAGTCGGAGTCGTCGGGACCAGTGACAGGTTTGAGTGCTGTAGGTCATTCCCCCACGCCTAGTAGTGATAATAGTTTGCCAGAGTATAGCTCTGCTACCCCAGCCTCTTGTACAACTGTGTGTTCAGATACTAGTGTGACAGATAGTCTGGCTCAGTCTGATAGAGCTATTGTTAGTGATATTTCCCCTCCCCAGTTGGTTTCGCCTGTAACTGTGAGACACAAGTCTGTGAGTGTGAGTAGTAGGCCGTGTGTTGATAACATTTTGAGTGATTTTAGAAGTACTGGTTTTGATATCCTTGGTGAACCTGTTGATAGTGATAATACTTTACGCTATTCTGGAAGTGTTAGTGATTGTGAGATGGCAGAGAATCAACCTCCCGTTGTGATGTCCCAATCCCAGTTTTCACAACTTTTGGCTTCCTTCCAGCCTAGACGTGGCGCTAGTAGTGTCTCTGATGGGGATGAGTTTCATGTATCTGAGATGTCTAGGGATGTTAGGGATTTGGGTCATTATAAGGATGATATGGACATAGGCGCGTACATACGCAAACTTGAGGCAGACCTCACCGATTTTGGCTGCCCAAAGCTTAAGTGGAAAATGGTGCTTTTCTCAAAAATTCGTACTAAAAAGGCCTTGGATGCTATATCTGGACTAGGTCGAGAAGATTGTGATTATGACCGATTGAGAGAAACACTTATTAAATCTCTAGGTGCTGGACGTGTTGCTTTAGGTGCTAAACTTACTTCGAGTTTTGCTCATGACACTAGATCAATGTCTCCTTTAGAGACTTACTCACACTTGAAAGTTTTAATGGAGTCTATTCAGGCTACTTGTACCTCAATGGATGATTTGGCTTTGTTTGTTATGTCCGCTACGTATCGTGCGTCCAGGTCCTCTACACAGAGGACATTGATGGATCAATGTAAAATATCGTCTATTTATGACCTCCATGATTTTGCCATGTCAATCAATCCCACTGGCTCTGATGGAACCTCTGGGGCTGATAGACATTCCAGGTCCAATAGATCAGTTGGCCCGGTTGAATGCTTCAAATGCCATAAGTTAGGTCACCGGGCACATGAATGTAGAAGTAATGTTTCAAGACCAATTAATTCATTTAATAGTAGACAACCTTCCATTATTTGCTATACGTGTCAGGAGCCGGGACACAAGTCCCCTGATTGCCCAACCAAGAAATCTGATAACTATGGTAATAGTTCTGATGGTCGGTCTATTTCCGGGAATAAAGCAGGTGTGAGAAACCGGAAGACATACAATACACATTGGGTTTCTGTTCAGAATGGTGCCCCTCATGTGTCAGGTTTTGTCAATGGCACGCAATGCAAAATTGTTCCAGATACCGGTGCTGAAATTTCTATTGTTCCGGGCTGTCTAGTTTTTGACGATCAGCTCACTGGTGAAATGGTAGTTGTTAAAGGTTGGGATGGTCGCCCTGTTAACCTGGAGACTGCAGTCGTTGATTTCACTTTCAAGGGTCGTACCTTTGCTTCTAGGGTGGCAGTTGCTCCCAAAGATAATTTGAATGGTGCTGTGTTATTTGCCGTACCTATGGAGGTAGACACGGCTGAGAATCTCATGTTGGATGCCGCCTCTAAGTCTGTTTCAGGCTTGGGGGTGGGGCAACTACGTGATACCCGTAGCATCCAGTCATCCTCTCAGGAGGATGCCTGCTCTGGTAGTCTTGTGGAGGAGGCTTCTGCACCCTCCTCTACTCTTGCTGCTATCCAGGATGAGACCAAGAATGTGAGAGTTGTGACTAGAAGCATGTCTAAGAGTTTCAGAGAGAATGAGTTGAATGAGAATGTTGTGCATGAGTCTGAAGCTAAACCTCAACTGTATGATGATAGCAATTCTGAGTTTGAAAGATTGGCCGCAATTGACGTTTCATACGCCCCTCCGGAAGTAGGTGATGGGCATGTTGATAGAGCTGCGTTTGGTGATGAGCTTCTTGAGGTGTCTGGTGTATTGGAGGGTGGAGCTGGTGTTGTGTGTGCAGATAGTGATGGGCATTTTGGTAATTCCAAACCCCAACCTGGTGTAGACATGCCCCCTCAGTCTTGCAGTAGTCCTGCAGATGAGCTGCAATTAGCACCTCCGGAGCTAGCTGAAGGTGTTGATAGCCTGAAACAAGCCCTAGCCGTAGACGAGTCTTTGTCCAAGCACAGAGACCTAGGTAACAAAGATCTTAATGGGTATTCATATAAAGATGGTTTACTTGTCCATACAGTGTTGATGGATGATTCACCAGTTACCAGAATAGTTGTGCCCAAGTGTTATCGGGATAAGATTTTGACTCTAGCCCATGACAAATCCTCCCATAATGGTGTGAGAGGAATGAGAAGCTTGATTGGCCGACGTTTTACTTGGCCCAACGTCCACAGTGATATTGTTTCATACGTTAAGTCCTGTGATGTGTGCTTGCGTGTGAATAGTGCTGGAAACAAAAAGTCAAAAATGATTGAAAGGCATATAGTTTGTGTACCATTTGAGAGTGTGTGCGTAGACCTCGTAGGCCCCTTACCTAAAGGCAGGAGAGGAGCCAAGTATTTATTCACGTACGTGTGTTTGGCCAGCAGATGGCCTGATGCCATTCCTATGAGGTCAGCTTCAGCCACAGAGGCAGCCCAGTGCTTCCTTGAAATAATTAGTAGATATGGTATTCCCCTCCGTGTCTTATCTGACCGTGGCACGATCTTTTTGTCAAAGTTAATGGCTGGCGTATGTGAAACACTTGGCATAGATACCATAGCTACGTCCCCTTACCGCCCTCAATCCAACGGGGTGGTTGAGAGATTACATGGGTCTCTGAAGCCCATGCTCTCTAAGGCAGTTGATTCAGGTTCAGATTGGGTGGATTTTCTGCCCCTTGCGCTTTTTGCCCTTAGGCAAGTCCCTAATAGGGACGTTGGTTACTCCCCACACTGTATTGTTTACGGGAGAGACGTATTAGGCCCTTTGGATATCCTTTACAAAGGATGGGTAGATAGAGATTTTGAGATGATGGGAGTTGATGACTGGCTCCTTAGTTTGAATGACCGTCTTGCAGTAATACACGATCTTGCTGTAAGCAACCAGTCAGAGTCCAGTAGTAAACGTGCTTTAGCCTTTAACAAGCACAAGAGTGATAGCCCCTTAGAGATTGGCTCACTTGTTCTTATGAGGATTCCCGGGATGAAAGCTGCCTTACAAGCAGCCTGGGATGGCCCTTATCGTGTTGTAGAAAGACCCAGCAAAGTATCCTACAAGATCAGTAAAGGTGATGATCACCCAGTTCGGTTGTCACACAGGGATAACTTGAAGGTTTATACCCCCAGGCCCCTTTCAGTTGGTTCAGTTACGTTAGTGGCTGAGGAACAGGGCATTCCAGATGATTTGTTGTCTAGTAAAGTTCAGCTCGGTACGGACAAATGTCCAGGGTATAATCAGAATGAGCTAAATAGTGTCCTAAGAGAAGTAAGTGTCCATTTTAGTAATACCCCTGGTCTGCTGAGGGCTGGTACCTGCCACATCCTCCTGGCGGATGGCGCGGCCCCAGTAAGCCAACCTCCTAGACAAATACCTGTTGGGATAAGGAATGCTGTAAAAGAGGAATTGGATAAGCTGATAAGTCAAGGTATAATTGTTAAGTCTGAGTCGGAGTGGGTTAGTCCATTAGTTCCTGTGCGTAAAAAGGACGGAAGTATTAGAATTTGCGTAGATTTCCGTCACTTGAATGCTATCACCCCCCTTAGGAGATATTGGTTACCCTCACTAGCTGAGATCTTAGAACGAGTTGGCCCCTGTATGTGTCTCAGTACTCTTGACCTCACAGCTGGATTTCACCAGCTTGCTATGGACCCTACCTCCAGTGAGATGACTACGTTTGTCTGTCCCTTTGGGAAATTTCGGTATGTTAGGATGCCGTTTGGGCTGAAAAATGCGCCCGCAATTTTTCAGTCAGCCATTGAGAATGTTTTGAAACCAGTCAGTGACTTTAGTAGTAATTACATTGATGACATTGTAGTTTTCAGTCCCGATTGGTCTAGTCATTTAAGTCATATAAAGTCTGTCATTTCCTGTTTGGGTGAGGCGGGATTAACTGTCAAACTTAAAAAGTGCATGTTTGGGAGAAAACATCTCCAGTATCTTGGTCATGTGATTGGTAGTGGATTGTTAGCCGTGCCTGAGATGAGAGTCAAGTCATTGTCAGAGTTTGCCAGGCCTGTCAGCAAGAAACAGCTCAGATCGTTCCTAGGCACTTTTTCGTACTATCGGAAATTCATTCCGGGGTTTGCTGAATGCTCGAGCTCTCTCTCTCCGGCTACTTCCCTGAAGGCTCCTCTCCGGGTGGTCTGGTCTGACGAGATGAACTGTAAGTTTCTTAAGCTTAAATCATTATTATGTTCGTGTTGCACACTTGTTATACCCAATAGTCATGATAGTTTTGTTTTGTACACGGATGCCTCTGGTGTTGGAGTCGGGGCGTGTCTCCACGTCGTGAGAGATGGTCAAGAACTTCCGGTCGGTTTCTTTTCGAGGCAACTTCGTCCTGCTGAGCGAAATTATTCAGTATCTGAATTGGAGTCCCTAGCCATTGTGGCAGCTCTTAAGCACTTTGAATACCACCTCTACACAAAGGATGTCCTGGTGGTCACGGATCACAAGCCATGCCTGGCTTTATCTGATGGTAGTTCCCTTAATAAACGATTGTTGCGTTTTGCACTAGTTCTGCAGCAATTCCAGGTGACTTTAGACTACAGGCCAGGCAGTCAGCACAGCAACGCTGATGCCATGAGCAGACAGTCGTGGGCAGACCCAGAAGCAGACTCCGCCCTGAGTGGTGTTTCAGCCTTTCCCTCCGGTCAATGCTTGGTGGGGGGAGATGTGGGCGGAGTGATGAGAGAGAATGGAGACAGGGACAGAAATATAGAGAAAGACAGAGACGAGAAGTAGAGAAGAAGAGTGAGAAGACAAAGATAGAGCTTCAGAACATTTATGTGTGTATCATCCAGAACATTTTATTATTAGCAGTGTGAGTTATTTATATGTATACGCTTGTCAGTTTATTTGTGCCCCGGATTTCCGGTTGACCATTTTATTATTTCCTGCGCATGCGTGTCCTTCGGTATATAACCTTAGACACGCATGCGTTTCATCAGTTCCCCATAAGTTCGTCTTAACCCCAACTGATTTAATCCTCAGGGAAGGGCAGGCTAGCTAACTGGAACTCTGGTGGCAGCGAGCCCCAGAGTGTACGAGTAAAGCGTAATCTCCTCTAACTCTGGCGGCTTACCAATTTAATTAGCTTACGGAGAGTCGGCTAGTATTTGGTGATCGCGGTGATCGACCGTCGACCCACAGTTATGATCCGCCTCCCTCTCCCCATTATCTTGCTCTGAAAAGACACCCGGTCAGATTGTTATGATCCGCCTCCCTCTCCCCATTATCTTAGCACTGAAGAGACACCAGATCCTTCTGTCTCACATTATTTCTATTTGAATTAGTATTAGGCAAACATTAAAGTCTAGCTGCTGTTTTAGTTATAACTGAGGGCTAATGTCATGGCAAAGGGAACTGTTTCCCTCAACCCAGCGTAATTCATGGATATTCACATTGCACCCTATATTATATCACACCTTTGATTTTTCCTTGGGGTATTCTCTTCTTTACTTTTACTAATAGACTGTGTAGTGTCCTACTGATCTTGAACACTGGCCTGATGTTGCCACACCCTCTCTCTAGGTTCTCACTGAAACCCTTGACATATGGTGTGCAAAAGATTTTTGGCTTCTTCTCTTCTTTCTCATCAGTCGGTGGTGGTATAGCTCAACTAATAGCAATAATTATATTAAGTGTATAACGTAATGTAGTAATGAGCCTCTAACCTATTATAATTTACACGTACACTCGAACCTCTCTTATCCGTTCGTCTAAGTTACGGACACCTCTGTCTATCGGACACAAACTAAAATTATTGACTGCGTACGGTTCGTTAGTGTAGTCGGAAAGCTACCAAATTAAACGAATAAAATCGGGGAAAATATTTCGCGCTTGGCACTTCGAGTGTATTCGATCATAGCGTTGTGTGCGGAGATGGAGCAGGGAAATCAACAAGCAGTTAGTGCGTCCACCGCTAGTTCTTCTCAGAACTCGTTGACCGGCGGCGGCGCTGCTAGTTCTTCTCAAAACTCTTTGAAAGGCAGTGGGGCTGCTAGTTCTTCTCAATGACCAGCGGTGGTGGAGGCAAGGTCGCGGTAACTAACGCAAGCGTAGCGTTTTAACTCTAGAAAGAAAGCTGGAGATAATATCAGAAGTTACGAAAAGGGAAGTCAGTGAGGCAGTGTCTGGACAGTTTGGTGTTCCAAAATCTACAGTGAATGATATTTGGACATGAACGATGAAGAAATTGTAGAAGATGTGTTGCAAGAGAGAGAAGAAACTGAGTCCGAAAATGAAGATGAAGCTTCTTCAAATGCAGTTACTCCATCGCAAGCTTGTGCTGCTTTCGATACTGCTTCGAAGTGGTTGGAGTCCAAAGGCAACAGACACCCTGCACATCTTATGCTGGTAAAAAGTTGGAGAGACGATGCAGCTCAGCATCGCTTGAACTCTACGAAGCAAACAAAATCACTTCATATTTTAAATAAATTGATTCATGTATTTACAGGTGTTTTTGTTAATTTTAAGTAATATACTAATTCAATTATCAAATAATTAATTGTATACGCGGTTCATCACCGAATAAATTAAGTATTTCTGAGTTACGGACACCCCTTGGTCCCAGACTGTCCGGATAAGAGAGGTTTGAGTGTAGTTATATCACCCACTCCTGCTCTATTTCCATCGATTGCCTTCTCCATAGGTCGATCTCTCCTGCTTCTTGGCTTGCATTGCTTTTGTGCTTCCCATCAATTCAATTTTCTCTTCATCATCATAGTCACTGCGTGGTTCATCACAAGATCCTCTTCTGCTGAGATTGAATCCAGAACTATTATACCCTGAACTTTCGAAAAGTCTCCTGGTGCTCTTTACCTGAACTTTCGAAAAGTCTCCTGGTGCTCTTTATGCTCAGACTGGTTGGGGTCGATCGGGTAGGACTCGGGGAATGAGACAGACTGTTAAGAAGTCTGCTGGCAGAAACGCATCGTGTTCTCAAGCCATGGACTGAGTGGGGGCTGGAAGGGCAAGTCTCGTTGCCTTGACTCGAACTGCTGCTATACCTCCTGACTGTACGCATGGCCTCTGGTGGTAGGTAGGGAAGATCTGATGTCCTGATCAAGCCCATGGATGCAGATCCTGGAGCGAGCATTGAAATACACACTCTGCAGTGCAACGTAATAGACTGAGAAGTGAGTAAAGGGTGGGAAATGCCCTTGTCATGAAGGTAGTCCAAGCCCTACATACAAACAGAAGAAGAAAAGTATGTAAATAAGTTGCACTGAGTACTACGAACGTCCTGCTCTTAAACAAAGCATGTGCATAATACTGTTCTCAAGTCAACAAGTAGCCCATATTCCTTCCACAGTTCCAAGTTGGCATGTTATTACAAGTACTGTAGCACAAACTTCAAAACCAAAACAGTTCTAGTTCTACTGCAAAACACTAAATCGAAACAAGTTTTATACTTTCAATTCAACAGCAGCCTCACAACCGTCATGGAGAGGAAGATGAAGTTAAATAAAATCCATAAGACACTGCAAATAGGTTTTCACTCATCTAACATGGTCATAACAAGTTCTCTTACATTTACTAGGGAGAACAGGTTCCAGTGTTGTGTAAGGAAAACTTAGGTGGATGATGCTGAGGCCAAATTGATCCACATAAACATGAAGTGATAAAATTGGCATCAATTATTACGACAAGACATAAAAGAAGCTAAATGGATTTTAAGGGCCAATTAATTGTGATACCAAGTGCGCCGTAAGAGAGAAGACCCCATTTGACAGCTAAGTAATTAAGATGCCAATTAAAAAAACAAAAAAACAAAAAACAAAAACAATTTGATTCAAATTTTTAAATTATCACCCAATTACACCAAATCTTATCTAGCGGCATTAAACAAAAACAACAACAAACTTATAAATTTAATTAGAGAATGAAGTAGAAAAAGAAGAATAAAGCTAAGCCAATGCATTCACTTTATCTATCAGACTGTATAGGCGACTTCCTCCTATAGAGTTAGACAGACTTAAAGCCCTAGCCATTCCACAGAACTCACCTGTGTGATTTGGCTGACGACTTTAGTTAATTCCTGGAAATTGAACTGTTTGCCCTGCTTGAGTAGATGGTGTAAGCTTGGACCCTTCATCTGACTACAGGGGTGAAGAAATCGTCCATTATAAATGATGCGTTCATTTTTAACTTTCTGTTATTAATTGCTCAAATATCACTGAAGTAGTCGTAAAGATCACTTTGGAAATGCTCAACAAGTAAAGTTTTCCCTCCATTCTTGTTTAACATAACAAGATCACCCTTACAGTCAATTGCAAAATGTCAGATTATTATTATTATTATTTGTAAACTCTTTGTCTTCTTGGTCAGCTGCATCGATGCATCGTTCATTCATGCAAATCATAGTATGATCACTTTACATCTCCTAGCTTTACTCTGAACCCAACATAGCGAACTGAATTTATTGTTATTGATTAATATAATATTTTATAGATTTATTCACATAATATGCATTAATGAGTAAGTTTGTTCATATTATTCTTCAATTCTGGCTGCAACCATAGGCATTGTGTATAAAATCAATGAATATTTATAGAATGAGATATTTCCTACCCTTCTTGGACTGACCTGTTAGGTGGCTGGAACCTATAAAATGTCTTTCTTAGTCCCCTTTTCCAGTTATGGGTGACATTACCTTCACCACCTCCTTCATTGACTTCCTGCTGTCATTGATATAGAAATGAAACCACAAATACTCACAATACTTACCATTTCTATTGGAGCATTTCTATGCTTTCTGAAATAATAGAACCCATCAATAAAGACTAATTTCACATTATTTTACCGTTTCTTTTTCCGGAAATATATCATCAGCACAACTGCTAATACAATTAATGCTAGTGTGAGTAGCAATGTAATTACTACTGCGGCTACACTCCCCGTAATCACTTCCACCATACGATCTTGAGAACTTGTAGTGGTATCTATCATCTATAACATTCATCAGCCAAGCAGTTTGGAAAATTAAGAGTTACTTACCATTTCTACAGGAGCATTTCTAGGTTTTCTGAAATAAATAACCTACCAATAAAATATTAAATTCACATGTCATTTTTTACCGTTCACTTTCCGGAAATGTTTCACTAGCAAAATGGTATCTAGAGGGGCCTTGGTGGTATCTTGAGAGGCTATGGTGGTACCTGCATGGAGGGTTCATCAAAGTACCCGGAAAGGCCAAGGTAGGGAGGGACCATGGTAATAATAGCCTATGATATCAGAAAGAAATCACATACTTTTTTTTTATGCCGCTTTCCACCTATGGCAAGGCTTCTGGATGAGATGAGACCTCCTTGCTATATTTTGTATTCATATTTGTAATAAAATTTAGCTTTTTTATACGCAAGTATACTTATTACCAGATTACTTATTACTAGCCATCTCAGTTGCAGAACTTCCCCTGGGACTACTACAAAAGTAAATTAAGCAAACAAATACGCTATTCGTATTAATTAAGAAATAGTTATCATTTTTTAAACTGAAACTTTGGAAAAGGGCATACATGGTACCTGAAGGAGCAAGGTGTTCGATAGCAATGGGGCAAGTTACCTGTAAAGGCCATGGAGGAGCCATTGTAACCTGTTGGAGCCATCCCATTGTAACTGAAGGGTTCATAGTACCTGGAGGGGTTAAGGGGCCAGGGTACGTGGATAGGCCATAGTACCTTGAGGGGTCATAGTACCTGAAGGAGCCATATTTTGAGGGACCATGGAGGCCTCGTATCTATTGTCATAATATTCAGAAATAACGATAGGGGAGTCCACAGAATTTCCTTCATTAATATGGCTATAGCTGAACCTAACAATAATTAGAAGTTCTTGTCTGAAATACACGTTTACATGAAGTAAATTACATGAAATGTTGACATAGTCACACAATGTCTCCATGTCTCTCTATATTAACCACAAACTGGTTACATCCAAAACAAAAAAATTGCTGGATCCTTTCAAAAGAACGAATACATTTATAATTCAATGCTCTTCTACGTATGCAAAATCTGGTGCCTGGTTTACCTCATTCTGTACTCCTTTTGGAGACCTGGGAATGAAAATCAGAATCCCAGCATGCTCCTTGACTTCCAGCTTCTTCCATTCTATAATTAAATAGAAGTAGTTGGGCGAAAAAAAGAACTCTTGAATAGCTCATTATTCTTTCAATTTGATACACATGAATGGTTCCCCCAACTGACAAGTATCTTTATTTATGATCATTCTGGGAGTGATATAGAAGATTAGTCAAGTCTACATATGTAGCTCTTATCACAGTCGTGTGTGTGCGCCAAAGTACTGGTTGATTGAATATGACTACTCAGGATGTTATCTATAAACTCTATCCTGACCTACACTGCACATCTTGTGCAGGTGAATTTAACTGTGTTAATAGCTAACAGTACTTTTTCTGCATGGCCTGTCATTTTCTTTACAACTGTTTTTTTTAATTAATTTAAATTTTTTATTTTTTAGACGTTGTTTTCCATTTTTTGTGTGCCACGTTACTGTAATTCATTGTACAAACGTCTCCATTAGAAGACTGTAACACTCCATTTTCTACTGTCTACTGTTATTTCTCTGGCTATAAGTGTGACTGATTTTAGGAAAACCAGCCTACGGGTCGATTTTTTAAATTTTATTTATTTTTTTATTTTTTATGGTAAAAATGGATAAATATTTGTTATGGCACAGTCGTAAGCTCTGGCAAGCTTTAGAACTCGCGTTATAGGGCTAGAAACTCTAGCTGAGCTTTTGGCGGGCTTTTCAGTAATAGCAGGAAAATACTGTAGCTGACTAATTCACTTACCTGTCTACATAATCCGAGTACTCGCGCAATTCTCACCATCATAGTTTCTCGAAGATGCCTAAATTAAGTTTTTTTGACATCTTTCAATCCGCCAACCGGTTTAGTTAGTATAGTGTCCCGGAGACACGCGGTAGTAGTATACGAAATACAAGACACGCCCCCTGGCCTTACGTGGTGTTTTTTTTTCGAATCAGCAATAACAAATTCAACAATAATACTGAAGTGTTGTAGGGCGAAGATGGCTTGTGCTGCAGCTTCTAAATTTGGAAGACGGCATCCAAAGGACTGGTAGGGAAAAAAATAGAAAACCTTAGATGCCATGTTTAGGCCGATTTTCACAAAACCAGTCACAAATGCAAACACTACATTTAAGGGAGGGGGGAGGGGGTTATGGTTTATTCTTTTTTCTTTTCTTAACTTCACCATGCATGCGTAATTTGATTCTTACTTTGAGGCTCAAAACATATGAAACTTTACTAAAAATATGAGCAAAAAACATACCCACCAAAATCTTAAGGTGTCAACATCACGGAAACTCTTACCTACTCCTGCTCAACTACATTATCCTATTTCAACATCAAATTACATTTCATGTGCACACTAAATTAGCAGAGTTTACTAAATATTATTATTTTTGTTATTTTTATTTTGTTTGAAGAACTGTTGTTTTGTTGTCTTGTTTTGTTTTATGAGAATTGGGAAAAATGAGAATATTTAGACCCAAATACTAGTATCAGTTCTGTGCTTTCAGTCGGAAAAAATATCTCTCACTTTTACCTCAATTGGAGTGTAGTTTATATAGTTTATAGCTTTTCCTGTGTGCTTTTAATTTGAATTATAGTAAGCTGTGGTTGTAAACAACAAAGGATGAAGATCCACTACACATATAATAAGAAACAAATGACTAGATTCTTTCCTTGCAGTTGATAGCAGTGACAAGAAAAAACACAGATTATTAATAAAATGTCCAATTGACTTTGAAAATTTGGGTACAGCTTCAGAAATGTAAAATATAATTATTTATCTAAGCCCCCCATAAGATATGACTGCAAGCAGCATTTCCCTTGTAGTGGTCAAGTCTATGAAATGATAAAGAAAATAAAGGAATGATGTTTAGTTTAGTTACCAGCACTTACGGCACTTAAAGTAATCCTTTTATCCACAACAGATATTAATTACAGTAAATAGCACATTGTTTATCCTAATGGCATTAAATTATCATTTTATACGTAGTTACTGGACGTTGTTTTTTTATGTGGCCTAATTTCTCTTTATACGTGTGTGCTATTAATATTGTATAATAGGGCACAAGTTTTGTAATATTATTCAGAATTGCATTTGCTATTATTGTTTTCATGTATATATGTTGCTTAGAACTAATCAATACCAACCTCTCCTGGTACATCCTTGGACTATGACCCCATTAAGAACCGGTTCATTGGCACAATAATACTTCATTATAATAAGTAAATATGGTTTTATTCAATTAACCTTATATTGTGTGTTTTACAAGTTTTTATTATTATTCAATTGAAAGTAATTGAGTTCATTACAAATTAAATGAAAAAATGTGTATCTGCTAATTGAGTATCAGATTATAACTATAGTTAATGAAGTTATTAATTGCTGAGACATACATTTATAAGCTACTCTCCGTTTGTGTAAAATACTTATCACTAAATCGAGCTGGTTAGTGTCATATTTTACAATACCATCATGAATTTATTTCCATGCAGTGCCAAACAAGCAGTATAACAAATTTTTCATCCTTGATTTCTAATTTTGCTAACATCCAATGTATTATTTTACGGATTAAACTATTTGTGGCAGTCTGAAATTGTAGTTCAAATAAACGCATGTGGTGTGTGGGAACTCCCATTGATAGCGCATCCACAATATAAAAAATAACCACACACACACACTACATAATTGGTTGACAAACTGGTTTTAAACACTACGTACACTAATGCTAGTAAACCTCCGAATGATGACCACATTGGGGACGGGATTTTGGTCACTTCTCAGAGATTTGTCCTTTCTCATGTTTTGTAAAATGTAATTATTTGTGATAAGGAGTTAGGGAAAATTAAATTAAACATACTTCATTAATTGATGCATGTCTTGTTGTGGTTATCTCAAAGGTGTCCTAATGACAAGCATCTTACAAGAAATTTTTTCTTCTTGTGACTACTGGTACAGCTAACTTAGCTATTTCTCCACCACATTTATCTACTTTGATAAAGATGTGCTGCCACTGGAGAAAATAAACTTTCCAGAATAAGGGGATTGTTTGAGTTGGTATTTGCAAGGAACTACACAGTCTTTATTTTGGTAGTAAGTCAGGTGATTTGTCCTAGTAGCACTTGCTGTCCTGTGGATATTATTTCCTGCACTTTTTGTTCAGATTAAATAGAAGCATCAAATTTTCAACCTTTTGTCCCGAGACAAAATTGTGCTATTTTTTATTAGCTTACGCGTGACTGGAATCTCTCGAATTTTCAATAGGTGTGGTCTCTGGTCGCTCATAGAAGGGTGAACATATTTATTTTGAGCAAGACGGGACCGAGAAATTGTTTGCTGGTCGGAAATAGGGAAGGTTCCTTCTCGGAGGTTCTAAATGCACTATATTATTTGTTGTAGTCCGGGGGTGGGGGGACGTGTGATTTGGTCTCTCCAGAGAGGTTGGTCGCTTCTCGGAGAGGTCGTTAATAGAAGTTTTACGGTGCTATCACAGAATCTTCTTATTTCTTTAAAAATAGTGCAAAAAGGCAAATGTTTCTTGAACGTGTAATTGATAAACGTACGAAGTTAGTTAGAGTAAAATATTTGTGTAGAACTCGCTGGATATCGTCATGAAGCATAATATGCTTCATGAGAGTTTTTTTGACTTGTTTAAATATCTTCATGCTGTAATGGAAGCTATAACCACTCGTGATACTACATATGGTAGTATGGACTGGGATGCTAGCACACTATAGTGACTGCAACCGGTTTGTTGAAAATCTATAATTGCTTTGGTTTTTCATAGTTACTATGCATTGCATGTCAGTAATTAAACCAATTAGTATAAAACTTCAATACAAAACCAAGTTCAGCATGTTATATCTGACTTGAAAGCCATGCGCTCAAATGATCAGCTCCTTCATGACTGGTATGAACAAGCAGAAGCTTTGGCTAATGACATTGGTGTTTCGCTAGAAGTTCCTAGAACTGTTGGTCGTCAGCAAGGCCGAGAAAATGTGGAGTATGATTCTGCTGAAACATATTATAGAAGAATGACTGCACTGCCTTTGCTAGATCATCTGATCCAACAAATGCAGGAACGATTTGGAGAGCATCAAATATTTGTATCTGAGCTTCTTACCTTAGTTCCTTCACTATTATGTGAACAATCATAATTATAGTTCTTCATTATAATAATATAAACATATTTTAATTCATCAATGTATCATAGCAACTCATCACTTTTCACTACCAGCATAAATCAAAGCACTTAACAATAGTAACAGTCATCAGTTCTTTCTTCATGATTCTTTCAAGAAACTGTAAAAGTTTCTACTATTACTTATTTAGGCATAAAAATCTCTGAGTGTGTATGATTTAACTGATTAGCAAAAAAAACAACAACCCCTTTTAAAATTTCTAGAGCCGCCACAATGGTGACCATAATACACTAGCAAAAAAAAAAAAAACCCCTTTTCAAAATTTCTAGATCCGCCCCTGTGCCCAGCCTACCACATTTCTGAGTTTCTACAGGACTTTCTTCTAGAAAAGCCTACACAACCATGTCATCAACTACCCAATTATCAGCTGGGGGGTGAAGAGCCACTAAGAACTAATACTCAACCTAGTACATTCTACTGCAGTGAAGATATCTAGCATGGAATAAGCCTCTTACACTCCTCAGAGTGATTCAGCATATACCAGACCACACCCTCACTCATATGTAGGAAGCATTATACATACAAATGATCTAGGTTTAAAATGTGGGGGTTTCCAATGGTTGAGATGCACAAAAATTCATTGACTCATTATTGTTTTATGTATGTATTGATTGTTTTATGTATGTATTGATTGTTTTACATCTGTTTAATGTTCTTACCTAGTCTTAAGTCTGTGTTGTGTGTGTGTGTTGTGTGTGTGTGTGTGTGTGTGTTGTGTGTGTGTGTGTGTTGTGTGTGTGTGTGTGAAGTGTCAGAGTGGCATGTGCTAACCCATTGGGTATACTTACGCTGACTTTATGTCAGACTCGGCTTACCTAGCTGTAGCTATTTTATATACTGTTGCCTTGAGGAAGCCCACTTTTAATCATTATTTAATTTGTGCACCACTGCACCATATTTTACTTTATTATGCGACTGGTTTTGTGAAAACCGGCCTAAACACGTGGCATCTAAGGTTTCTATTTTTTTCTACTGGTAGGTTGCACGGGGCCTTGGGATGCCGTCTTCCAAATTTGGAAGCTGCAGCGGAAGCCATCTTCGCCACTTCAGTATAATTGTTCAATTTGTTATCGCTGTTTCGAAGAAAAACGCCGTGTAAAGGAGTTGCTAAGGCCAGGCGGCGTGTCTTGTATTCCATATACTATTACCGCGTGTCTCCGGGACACTACAAACTAAACCGGTTGCTGGCAGATTGAAAGAAGCCAAAAAGGCTTAATTTAGGCGTCGATGGCGAAAATTGCGTGAGTACACGGGTTATGTAGACAGGTAAGTGAATTAGTTACCTACAGTATTTTTCCCGCTGTTACGAAGCCTGCCAAAAATTTCTTAACAACGCTCCGTACACGTGTCTTCCCGGCTAGTGTTTCTAGCCCCATAGCGTGAGTTCTAGAGCTCGCCAGAGCTTACAACCACATCATAAGATAGAGCTAACAAATGGTTATCCATTTCTGCCTTAAAAACTTTTTGAAAAAAATCGACCTGTAAGGCTTTACAGGAGATAGTGAAAGAAATTGTTTGCCGCGTTTAGGCCGATTTTTTCAAAACCCAGTCACATAATTATAATTAGTTATAGTATAAATCTACGTTCCACCCTAACTCAGGGATTAGGTAAAGGGTTAGTTAATGTATCAGGAACAGATCAGTGGCCACTCAAGAGTAGTAGCTCTGGTGGCACATACCGAAGCATTCAAAATCCAGGAGCTTGGGCAATAGAGGGAAGTTTCTGAAGTGCTTCTGAGACCTAGAATTTAACGGAATCGACTTGCTGGCCCACACAAAATGGCAAAATAAAACTTTTCAGCATTTAATTTGTATTAAGCATCAACGAAAAAGAACAACATTGATTGAGAACAGAATATGTAGCCATGAAATAATGCCCCTCATCCGCATTGCACTATTCACATTTTTATATATTGGATTAAAATATTGTTTATATAAAAAAATTTAAAAAAATAAAAAAATAGGTAGGCTACCAGTCTGAATCTGAGCTGTTTTGCGCCCAATTTTCAGCCTGAAAATAATACATTAATTTATATAATCAATATATTTATTATTATTATTATTATTATTATTATTATTATTATTATTAATTACTACTATCTCTATAATAATACACTTGTGTGTCAGTAATAACAACGAAGGTGTGCGTATTCATGAATAATTCATGAACTTATCCAGATTGGTAAAGTGCCCCCATCAACTGATCTATAAAGCGTCACCACAAACTGATCTGTAAAGTGTAAAAGTGTAGGAATTGATTACTATCTTGTGGCTAAATGCAGTCTAAGTCAAGACAATCATGGACAGAAGGAGTGAAAGAATTAGAAACAAGTGAAGTGTACTCACTGAAGCTGAAAGACAAGGACTAAGAAAGGATTAACAGAGACAAAGGAGGAGAAGGGAAATCATGACTCAAGAGGAAAGAGCTGAAGAGATGGAACCGGAAGAAAGGCAGCAGGAGAGGGAAAGGATGAGAACAAGATGGTTTAATACATCATGTGCCACTGTGTGGTGGGTACTTGCTAGTTATAATAATAGTATATTTTCTCGTTCTAATACCCAATACATCCAAACTCAACCCGACGTTTTGACTTCTTGCTGAAGGTTCATATTATAATAAACATAGCTAATAGTTATTGGCTGTTAGAATGAGAAAAATTGCCATTAGTTTAATTATTTCAGCCGAGAATGACTGAATAATGTCAATATTAGCATAATTATCATCATAGCTAATTATTATCATTTTTTGTTATTATTATTATTATATTTTTATTACCATCATTATCTATAACTAGTGGTGTGCTTGAGCACAAATGGCGAGCGAGCCTGACAGTTAGGTAACATAAAATGTTACTATATTTAGCTTACTTCATGCAAACACTATAATAGCAGTTATGACATTAGATTTCAGCAAACAAATACAAACATCAACCATTCTGATAATCTCAATCACCAGTGACTCTTGAACAAGCTCTCAGCTACGATAAAAAATAAACCAGTGTTATTATTTGTAATTTTAGCCAACAAATATGGAATTACTACTTACCTCATTCTTGAGTATTGATAACTTCTGTAATATCAAATTGAAGTTACTTGACCATCTGAATTACCTCGAATTCTTGACAACAAGCTCTCAGCTACAAAAACAAAAGACAATCAATTTTAGCACACAAATACAAAATTACTTTCTTACCTCATTTTCTTGAGCAGTAGTAACTTCCGTAGTACCAAATTTGAGTCATTCTGACTATTTGAATTTACCAGTCACTGTTGACAACAAGCTCTTAGCTGAGTTAACAATAACAGAATTACCTGAATAAACTTAGAAAGCAGTGGCAAAGAAGAGCAGCTTGACAAAGACTTCACAATTGTTTCAAGAAGAGAGTAGCTATAAACGTTTTGGTTGAAACAGAGTTGCGTAAGGCAGTGCAGCAGGATTCTCCGCGCTCGTTAATTGAAAAATACTGGAACTGTGAACGCTTTACCTAACTTACGTAATTAGAAGCGCGGGCTAAAACAGAGGTCTCACGTACCCCATAAACAGATAAACTAGTGGTGTGCTTGAGCACAAATGGCGAGCGAGCCTAAAGACTATACTATTTTTATTGACTTTTAACACTGAAGCTACTGAAAATAATGTCCAGTTTTTTATTTTAGCATACAGGGTAAAGGGATTTCAGTGCTATAGTAACAACTCTCTGCAACTGCTTGAATTGAAGGAAAAAACAACAACAACAAAACAATACACTTTATTTAAAAGTTTTCTTTGTGATATTCTTTAGCTAAGTAGTGGTTGTAACACACAATGCTTTGACACAGCTGGACATGCACCTACACAGACTTCGCAGTAGTCTAGTGGACAATGTATTTTCAGGTAAATACTGTGCGCACGGTTTATAACCATGACAAAGAGCGCATTGACTTACCACCGCCACTAACTCGAATAGAAATGGAAGTCCCTTAAGTTGTCAAGTTTTAACTGTACCGGCAAAAGAATTCAAAACGGTAAACACAATTCAATTTCTAGGGTGATACGGGTACTGATCGATAAACCAGAGGATTCTGTTCAGTGCAATTTGGGACGGGGTCGACAACCGAACTAACACAAAACGCGAGGGTCAAAGTACAAAAATGCCTTACGTACGTCCATACATATATACAAATAAACAAACTGACATCCCCGATTTTCGATTGTGTTACCCCTGTAAGTGTCTCGCTCGCTACGCTCGCTCGCCAATAAATAAATATAGCGAAATCTCGATTGAGTTACCCCTGATAGTGTCTCGCTCGCTTCGCTCGCTCGCCAATTATAATACACTTGTGTGTCAGTAATGACAAAGACGGTGACCGACGCTGTGTATTCATGAATAATTCATGTTAGACAGTTGGCAAAGCATTGGCATTATGTGAATGGGTAAACTGTCATCACATTCAGTAGAAAGTGATTAATTGTAACACAAAAGCGGGTGTAATAGACAAGTAAAGACACCATCAGTTTAAAAAAGGAAGGCAAGGGTTATGAAAAAGAAGGCAAAAGTTTCGCAAAGCTTAAGTCCAATCAAGATAGTAAGGACAGAGAGATTCAGAAGCAGGAGTGGTAGACAGAGGGAAAGGGACTCTTCAAGAAGAATGAGCTGAAGAAAGGAAAGTGGGGGATAAGAAGTTTAGATAAAAGAGAGCAGGAGAGGGACACCTAGTCTCGCAAGCCAGACCTTTGCCGACCCCTTACCGCTACGCGGGGGAAGGAAAGGGTCTGGACAAGTGCTATAGCACGTTTCGTTCCAGTGGAATTTAATTGTGATGAAATATGACGCAATGAAACCGACACGTAACCATTAAAATGATAACGCGTTAAATTCTTAGTAAACCACACCCAATCATAAGTAATACACATTTTATACGTTCCTCCAGAATCTGGAGGAATGGAACGAAACGTGCTATAGCACTTGTCCAGACCCTTTCCTTCCCCCGCGTAGCGGTAAGGGGTCGGCAAAGGTCTGGCTTGCGAGACTAAGGGACACCTATGTAACCTTAACCAATGATAACTGAACAAGATAATTTATTTTTGCAATACGTCAAGTGCCACCATGTGGTGGGGGTACCTGCTAGTTATTATTATTATTAGACATTAATGTTATGACTTGTACTACTCATTATCAATACATGTAGGTGTGAGTACCTGTGTAAAGAACTGTCCAAGATTGATGTCATGAAATTCTGGCTCAGAGCTTTCCCAAGACTTCACTGAAGGTGCCCTTGAGCTCACTGAAGATGATACTGCTGACTTCTCTAGAGGTACTTTCAAGTTCACTGAAGGAGCTTCAAGTTTTCTCTATATAACACGTAACATTGACTATTATAATTGTACCATGGTACGTTCTTCAAACTGACCACAGATTGCTCAATTCGCGGTGAGTATATTAAATACCCACCTCCTAGGAGGTGAATAAGTGAACCATCCAATCAAAATTATTGATTGTGCATATCCTATAGCCTAGAGCTATGGTGCAAGTCGGTTGCACCACTCAGTGTTCAGTTGGTATGGGATTTACACTATCCTCAGGCCTTTGGCCCTTTATTGTGTAAACCCCGTACCGACCTCCATGTCGTGGTGTAACATATACATAGCTAGCAATTTATAATTCTCATGTTAGTAACTACACATACAGATTATTAGAATAAATACCCACACACGCTAGCTCAGCAGGGTAAAGTGATCTCGTTAATTATATTTGTCCATGTAGCTAGCGCTGTCTATTTAGGGTTGACCACCCCTTTACCATGGGGACACCGAGGAATTTTTGCTCACGTGATTGTGATGTGCCGATAGAGGGAGTTACCCACACAAACTGGTATCTTTGTGGAGCTGAAGCCTTGTGATTTCTCAAAAATCAGCCCGAAATTTTAAAAAGTAGCACAAGAAAAGGTCTAAAATCGTTGTTCTGAGTAAGTTCATACCTAAACCAAGGGTTAATTGGCAGTATTCTCCAAAATCAGAGCATAACAGACAGACGGACGGACAGACAGACAGACAGACAGACAGACCCTCTCGTGCATGCCTGCTGAGGGTTAATAATTATTTCAGTCGAGAATGACTGAATTATGAACAATACTATAGTGTAGGGAGTATATATAGCCATGACAAATAGCGCAATAACCAAGATGACTCATCACTACCACTAATTTGAATAGATAATGAACTCAGGTAAGTTTATTCGATCTTGCTTTGTCCAACAACATTCAGTCAGATCATGTAAGAAGCAACATTTCTAATTCAATGGGGTAAACAATTTCATTTCCTATGATGATATGGTAAGGATCCCAAAACCACAGGCTATTGTTGAGTGAAGTACGGGACAGAGCTGACCATCAAGAAAACACAAAAATGCAAGGGTTAAAGTAAAAATTATATGTCCAAACAAATTTATCCCCAATTGTTTATTGTGTAACCCTTGATAGAGTCTCGTTTGCTTCTCTCACTCACCTATGAAATTAGCCTATAATGCAAGCTTGTTATCTGCCCTATAATATTTTTAGCTAGTATAAAAATACTTGTAACTGTATTTTTCAATTTTTATACGGAATAAAATGTTAAAATATCATTATTAGAGATAAACTCACCTCAACTATTATGTTTTCTGTATAAATTCTCCTGCCATCAACAGGATGTTCCTAAACACATTGTTACATAAGTTTTAATTATACAGGATATTACATGATTTAATATTATGCCTGAAATGCAATATAATATAGACATTATACATCACATTCTGTATTTATTATAAGTTTCTTCCTGCAAAATTTGTCTGCTTTTGATCCATTTTAATATGTAGAAATATCACTACTAACTTGCCTGTACAATTGCTTTGTTTTTTAGTTTTCAAAGTAAAAATCATTATGGTGTCAAAAAATTTTGAAGTAATATTTTGCCAATATTTTTAACCTTTAATTTTAAAACAAGTTAATGAAAGTAATTTTGAAATACCTGTGCATCTGTTTCATACTCATCTTCTATATCAATGACTACCTTGTCTGAGTCTCTATCATATGTCTAAAGCATTAAGATATCAACATTATGTGCTGGTTTTACCAATACAATATTAATTGATATAATGGTATAATTTAAACAGCACAAGCATGTGCTTAGCTATGCATCAGTTAGTAGAGTAGTAACTTGTAATTGTATATAAAAATAACAACAGCAATACACTAGACTATTGGGTAAGCCTCAAGCAATGGACTCCACATGGACTTTGTAGCTCCAGGATTTCATCTTTTTTTAGTAGAGTCCCTTTGAAGTATTAGCTATTACATTTAATAAGACAATATGCATTACATTCTTACTTTTTTAAAACAGCATTATTTTTCTACTTTACATTTACTATCTTTCAAGAAGATAGAAAAATAAAAAAAACAATATTAAATATCTAGAATTGTCGCTTGCTGTATTTGTTTCAGTTTTCAATGCGACATAAGCAAAAAAAATTGAATTTATATAATTCATGAACTAATTTGTAAATTAATTCCAGGTAAATTTTGCAAATATTTTTAGCCAGCATGATATTGCATCCACTGAAGATTCACATTATAAAAATACTAGAGTTTGCAAAACATTTTTAACCCTGGATTACACAGCTATTAACTCACTCTATCTGAGCCGAGTCCATCCTTCATGTGTGTGCTGTGAGACAACTGAAACATTAATATCAACATTAATTTAAACAAATAAGTAATGAAAGTAATTTTGAAATACCTGTGCATCTGTTTCATACTCATCTTCCATAGAAGAGTCAGAGTCTCTATCTTGTGTCTAAAGCATTAGGTCAACAACATTATGTGTTAAATTTTATATTAATAGCGTTCTTAATTTATTGATAGTAAAATTAATTTTACACATCAAGCATTTGTTTAAGAATGAGTTAGTATAATTATAACTAATAACTGTAATTAAAATCTAAAAACCAACACAGGCTATTTGGTAGACAATAGTCTTAAGCAATGGAGTCCACATGGACTTTAGCTAAAGAATTCCATCTTTTTTTTTTAAGACTCCTTTAAGTGTACATTTAAAAAAAAATTTTTTACACCTATTAGTCCTGAAAAGATTTTTTTGACATAAATTAAGCTGAAGTCTAGTACAAAGAAATTGCTGTGGTATTGAATGTACTTATCAAACTGTCTTAATAGGTGAATTAGCTTAATCTTTCATTCTTAGTTTAGTGACTACTATTTTTTTTTGCTATTATTAGGTGTAATATAATTCAAACCAGTATTTAAGAGTTATATAATAACTTAATCAAACACCGCTCCTTTTGTTGATACTGGTGACTCACTGTGTCAGAGTCTGTTTCGTCCTCCATTCTTATTATGATTCTGTCACCGTCGTACAGCTAAATACAACACAAACAAATAGCAATAAGACAAACTCAAGTATAACACAGAAAGAAACTTCAATTTTTATTATAATATTATAATATTGTCAGGTAATGACGTACATATTGTGAGTCACTCTCTGTATCAGTGCTGCTTTCGTCGTCCATGTTGATGACAATCTTGTCACTGTCACTGTAAGATACCTGAAATACACTCAATATGTAAAAGCTATCTGCCATCATACAATTTGCAATAACTCAACTGTATCTATGCATCTTCGGTCTTCTACTAATAAAATTTTGCTGTCATTATTTTTATTTGCCTATGATATAAAGCATAGTTCAAAGTAATAATTAACCCAATAACAAAATTTGCCTAATATATATTTTTAAACTTTTTATAAAATGTTTTGAAACCTGACGATGCGTTGTGAGTGTGTTAAGTCACTTACTGTTTCTGTGTCACTGTCATCATCTATGTGTACCATAACTCTGCCGCTGTCCGAGTCATGAACCTGAAATAACAACAATAAAAACAAGAATATTAATAAAGTATATCATCAAATTGTAAGGTTATTTAATATTAAAAATACTTCCCATTATATGAATTTTATTTTTAAATTAATATAAAACATCACAGTTTCTTTGTCAGCCATCTTTACTCATTTAATGCATTCTCTTTTTCACAGGCTTTTTAAGCAATACAGAATTAAAAAATTTGGAGTGATAAATTAGCAGAATAATAATAATTACTCAGATAAAAGAATTTTTGAAAAAAACAAACAAACATTTTCATTGGTCTGTTGAGAGTGAGACTATAGCATAGTAGTACCCCTTAATAGTATAAACACAGAATTGGAGTGTTTGTTTGCTGGCTGATTGTCATAGCTCAGTGGCAGAACGCTTATGCGTTAAGCAAGCAGCCTTGGGTTAGATTCCCGGTGGCGACCAAATTATTTTTAATTCCATATTGCTTAAAAAGCCTGTGAAAGAGAGAAAATACATCTAAATTCAAACCATTCATACCCTATCTATGAATAATCTACTATTGTGATAAATTTAGATTAACAATGAATACTGCAGAATGTTACGAGTCTGTTGGCTAGCATTTACACGAGTGCTGCAAGCACGAGTGTAAATACCACTGACATAGGAGTGATATTCCCGCAGTATCTGATGATTAATCAATTTATTGTGTACTGGTCATGCGCGAATGGCATAGAAACCGAGTGGCTAATGTAATGGATGCTGCCAAGGAGTCTTTCGATTTTTTATTCTGATGAAGTCATTGAAAATCTTTTCTCTAATATTCAAGGTGGAGTAGAAAGGGAATGTGAAAGCAAGAAGTACTGCCATCTTGTAGCATTGAGAGTGAACAATCAGTTAGTCTTGACAATGAGGAATTACGAAAGTTTTTAGAAGAGCAAAAAAACTGTAATACTCAAATTAAAACATTACCCGACTTGAGAACGTGGTAGCTATCCTTTGTACAAAGGGAAAAATGAAAAGCGAAAAATTCAGAGGCACTCAATAGCTGATTCAGTACACAATAATTTGGTGTAATGCTTACCAGTGGATTATGCATGAGTTTCAAATTAAGCTGCCAATGATTAATGAGGGAGTACTGTACATATTGTAGATATTGCCAGTGTATAATGGGATTAGGCAACAGTCATAAAATGTTTAAAAAAGCATTTTTGAGTATCTCAGTATTCGCGTGTTTATACAAAAGAAAATGTCACTTTGCGTAGCCTCCACTGTGTTATTTATTATAGTTAGGGAGAATTTTGGGCATAGAGTTAAACTATTCTTCAAAGAGCTAGTATTTATTTCTTGGAAAGCTTGTCAATTTGAACAAGTGTAAACATTTTCATAATTTTAAATATTATTATACTAATGGATCAAAATTGCTGGGATCACAGTAAAAAGTCATGTCAAATTTTTTTGGCCATTAAAATATATAATTTGAAGCAGTCTAGCAATTCATCAGCTCACCTCATCCGTATCTGATTCTGTACTGTCGCTTGTGTATCCCTGAAATACAAAACAATAATAATAGAAAGAGAAGATCATAAATACAGCCATTGTCTATTTTACTTGTTTATTTCACAATAATGATAGATGTAAACTTGCCTTTACAACCATATCCATGTGTCTCCTTTCTCTAACAACAAGATCACTTGTAATTTCCTGAAATACACACAGTCAATACAGACAAATACATGCATGACTCATAACAATATTCATAATTCATTATTGCCCCAGTGTGGTTACACTAGAGTTGGCTATACAATGGACTACTACTCACGGTATGAACATGGCGGTGAATATTCGGAACGCCTATTCTTCCTGGCATGATCAAGTTATATTCACTCTGTAAAAACATGATATACTACTGCAATGACATTATATCACAATTACTTATGTATTAATAATTATTTATTTTAACAAAAGGAAGGCGTTAACTCATATATCCTTTTATGAATCATTACAATTGCATTAATAATATTCTTTTATACATTATATGTAAAAATTCAGGCACGTATTTCTGATGCTGGTGCTTTTTTAATTGAAGATTCAAATAATAATAAACTTTAAAATCAATCTATATTATTACATTTATTTACTGTATTAGTATTTTAATTACTTACATCAGAAAAGTCTTCCATATTAATGGCAACTTGACGATTTTTATCACCATTATTAGCATATACTATTTCAACAATCTCTTCCTGCAAAAACACACACACAGAATGAATTCAGATAGCAACAAGAAAATATATAAAATTTTATTTAGTGTAGATGTTTAGATTATAATATAGGTGTTTACAAAGATGATTAATTATATTGGTATAATGATGTGGGACACAGCCCACTGAATGAACTGACAATTTGTTATTGGTTTACTGGACACTCTAACTTGTTTCAGAACATTCCATTTATTGAGCGTGTTCTAGAACATTCCATATTCACACACATGTGTTCATTGAGCGTGTGCAGTGTAGCACACTTTATTTATGTTTCACCCGTGGGTGGACTGGCTATATATTGCACGGCTTGGTCCACTCCTTTTTTAGTCAGTCTCACCATATGTTCACCTGCATCATTGTGTAACTAAAATATTGCATCTATAACTTCCTGGACGTCCCTGGGTGGTTAGGAGGAGCTATTAGTTAAGTGATCAAGAGGCAGGAGATTGGTTATAGACCGACTCTGGTGGCAGGCTACCACGCTTAAAGTAAAGTCAGCTTGAAACCCCCACAAATGAGAATGGGGTAGTTAACTCATCGACAGATAAATTCTTTAAAGTTAACAGAAAATTCTCAGGCTTTCACAATCAGAAGAGCAGCAAACACCTTAGCAGAGCTGAGAATTTCTTACAATGTAAAATATTCATCTGGAAATATGTTAACATTTATGAAATAATCATTAGAGTTAGCTTTTGCTTACCTCACCATCTGAACCAGGAAATTGTGTGCCTACTTCTTCCAACCCACTTTTATCTTTCCCATATACTGTGATGTCCTCTTCTGAAATACACGATATGCATCTGTTTATATTATTAGGGGAGTCAGCCTTCATTATGACAATGTTCTATAATTAAAAAAATATTTATATAATAAATATAATGCATATTATGTATTTGAATAATTATAAAGTACTTATTGGTAAGCAATCGAAGCAAGTGAGACGCTTATACAGTGGTGTCAAATTGAGAATCGGGGATACTTGTTTATGTGTGGACATACATAGGTCATTTGTACTTTGACCCTCATGTATTTTTGTGTTAGATCGGTGTTCGACCCCATCTCTAAACTTCACTAAACAGAATCCTTTGGTTTATTGATCATTACACGTATCATCCTAGAAATTGAATTGTTTACCGCTTCGAATTATTTTGGGGTGCTGTTAAAACTCAAACACTTACCGGAGTTCCATTTCTATTCGAGTTAGTTGTGGTGGTGAGTTAATGTGCTATTTTCATAGTTAGAAGTCCTACCCAACAGTATTTAGTTGAAGATTTATTGTCCACTAGACTAACCATAAAGGTAAATCTTGTATAGGTATGTCCAGGTGTGTGAATGTATTGTGCTACAACTACTTCTTCGCAAAAGAATATCACAAAAAAAACAACAACGTTTAAGTAATGTGACTTGATTTTTGTTGCTCATTTTGCAATTCAAACAGCTGCGGCAAGTGGTTACTATGGTATTGAATTCCTTTTACCGTATATACGTAATTTAAAAACTTGTCTTTTTTTTTTAGTAACTTGAGGGTTAGAAGTTAAAATCAACCATTTAACAATAATGTAGTTTTAGGCTCGCTCACCATTTGCGCTCAAGCAAATCACTAGTTATAATGATGTACATAGAAGGCCCACATATCTAGTAATTGCTACTTTTGCCAAATCAAAACTGACTCGCACAAAAATAAATGTAATAATAGCTAATTTTATCATTCTAACAGCCAATATTATAATATTAATTAAAACTAACCCTAAATTTAATTATAGTTCTATACTTACATCCCCATCATCGGAACTAGGAATTTTTGTGCCATTATCTGCCACTTCAATCATACCACTATTAATGGCCTCATCAATATCACTAATGGCCTCATCAATATCATCATCAAAATCACTGATGCCCTGATCGCGTAAGGCATTTCTAAAGATATCTCTACGAGCATTCGTTGTCACTTGAGTTTCGAAATGTTGAAGATTTTTCTTCAAGATACCTCTAGGAACATTCTTCACCACTGAAGTTTCGCAATGTTGAGGATTTGCCCACAGAATGGTGACACTTTCCTGCACATTTGAAAGATAATGTCAAGCTAACAGCTTCACATAGACACACACGAACACACAAAATACACACATAAGAAAACAAATACATACACTAAAGTATACACACACAAACACTTGCAAACAAAATGTACACAAAAACAAATGCATAAACAAACACACAAAAAAACACAAAAAACAACTCATACACACAACACACACACACACACATACAACTGAATGTTATGTCTAAACTGTTTGGTGGCACCTACCCACTTTAGGGTATTATATAATATATTCTATGCCAAATATTTTTACAATAGTATTTTTAGGTAAATTGTGTGATATCTCAAGATATCACACGGTGTTATCACACTCTGTATTGTGCAAACTATAACTCTCAGATATATTAATAGTTAAAAGTAACCAGCCTAGTTTATAGTGTCATGGTTTATCTACCTTACTCTTATAGCCAAATATTTTTAATGTAGTATTAAAAAAAAATCCTATAATAGAGTGAGAGTAAATCTAATGATATCTTCCTACAGTAATGGAAATGGAGTGATTAAAGCTATATTTTTTTGTCTACTGGCATATACCATAAATTTATATGGATTTTCTGGTAATTAATATTTATTAGTTTAGTAGCATTAGCTTAGATATTATATAAATAATACATGAATTCATATATTATTTTAATGCTACTAAGCGAATAAATATTAATTACCAAGAAATTATTAAAGTAGCAATGAAAATGTATGACTGGAATGCATTATGTTAGTAAAACTAAAGTTAAAGTTCCAACCATGCTATGAGGCAAAATATAGCATCGTTAAGTTGTCGGGAAAACTTTTTCTCACTCATTTATAAATATAAAACATATAAAGCTGAACATCTTAACAGGGATAAACTTCCTTCTCCTCTTTGGCATAGCCTTTGGTATCTCATTATCTACAGCGTTCTAGTAGGTTCTAAGTTAAAAAAATTGTAGTTTCCTCAACTATCAATGTAATGATAGCTTTAGCAGGGTACAACTTGCTGGCCTTGATAGTACCTCCAAAGTAGCTATAATATCATGTCTACCCCTTCCTTCTCACTATTGCTGTCGGAAGAGTCATTGTAGACTAGATCCAGTACCTCAGTTGCAGAAAAATATCTCCCCAATTGGTCAAATAAATGCCAAGTGTTTTTTGCTCGACTACCTTAGTTATGTAATAGCTATATTTCTAATACGTAATAGAATAATACATTAGCCGTGCTCTGGACACCATAGCTAAGCTTTAACGTTCTTCATTTTGGGGGAAAATTGTTTTCCTGCAGTACATCATCCTTGATCGTCTATATATGCTTGTGCCAATGAATGGGTTTAAAGATTTCAAATCTCTCCTCAAGCCATATTATATTTTCATGCCATTAAATTAAACCATCTTCAATTAACCAATGATCCAACTTGATAAAATGATAAGTGGAATGTGGAATCAAAGTCAACAACCATTATTATCATATAGTGGAGTGGTAAGTGTCTACACTATATCTGACAGTGACGGTATTCCATGGAAGTACTGACTTTTATAGAGTAGCTGAAGCCTTAACACCAATACTCACAAGTCAAAATTTTTTGACTCAAAATAATTCAAACGTGATTATTGAAAATATATTTTTTCCATTGATTTTAAATGTCTCTTCTATTCTAATAATGTCTACTATTTTGTGATATTTGTCAAATGTTAGACAAGCTAAATATCGTGAACAATTGACTCCAAGTAAAAAAGCAAACAATATTTACAGTTTATGAAAAAGGATGCAAAAATACTATAACTTTAACTTTATTGAATTATGTTTCACCTTTATTATAATAACTCAGAATATAATAATTCCATGAGTCGGGTAAATGTTTAGCTGAAATTTGCATACCTCACTTGAAGATGGTTGAATCCCCATTGAATGAGCTGGAGGTCCCTCATCAGCACGGTACCATTCAGTTTTCCCATTCTAATAATATACATAAGTTGTACAAAATTGATCTTGTTCTACTAATTTCCTCAGCAGTAACTTTAATAAAAGAAGAGTGTTGGTAAGCTATTATTATTGGCAAGCGAGTGAAGAGAGTGAGACACTTTAGGTGTAACACTACTGAACTATATATGTTTGGACATTAATTTGCAATTTGTACTTTAATCCTCGCAAATTTACTAGGTAAGTCTGGTGTTGGCATGTCTGATGAATGTGTGTGTGTGTGTGTGTGTGTGTGTGTGAAAGTGTTGTGTGTAACAGCCACTGATAGAAAAAAGTAAATAACTAAATATATTGCCACCTTTACTCAGATTTTTAGTTATCCCCTTATTTTTTTCTACAGAAGTAAGCAAAATTTAATTTAGGGCTTGGCTCAAAAGTGAAAATAATTCCTTACTTTATTTTTAGTCAACCAGTTTTGGCGAGTGGTTACTATGGCATTACAATACATGGTCAACAGATAAATAGATACTTGTAGCTACTTTTAGAAATAATGGCCTTCGTAAACTAGTTGAAGAGGAACATTAGCTTCAGGCATACTAGATAAATGTAGTTCTTCTGTTACAATTGCATACAGATTTTGTAATGGCAAATGCTTTTATCAGAGTTAATTCTCGCTCACTGTTTGTGCTGAGGCTCTTCCCTAGTTACTGTGTAATAAAGGCATACTAATGTGCATGTATAATATAGTTTGCAGAATGATTTTAATTTATTTAATCTATATTAAACTGTACATTCTGGTATCTGCAATATTAGGGCATTAACTGAGATTTAATTGGTAAGATAATGTACTTAGTATTTAAACTTTTAATATATCAACTTATTACAGCCACAAAATGGTGGTATACATAATATATCGATACACTTGTCTGGCTTTCATTCGACTGTGGTGTGGCTTTTTTTATTATTATATTAATGCAATTATCCAAATAAAGTTCCTATTTACACTTAACTCATGTATTAAAAAAGTAATATTTATAGCTATTACCATCAATATTTCCTATATACAATACCTCATCATAATTAGGAGATACAGATTCCACCATTTCATGTGATTTGCTGTGAATCACGCCCTATGTGAGACATAGATATAGTGAAAACATACAGCAATAATAAATAATCACCTCACTTCACTCATGATTAAGCACAAATTAAATAGCAAATAATAATAATAATAATAAATTATCCTTTCATTGGCATAAGCACCAATAGACACTCATCATAGTTTAGTCTACACTTTTCTGTGATGATGGAAGATAATTTTATAACACAAACAAAAAAAATAAGTGAAATATGACTAGTGTAAGTGAAACTCTCCATCAGATTAGTAAAGGTTAGAATAATATTGATGAATGTACATATTTTTAAAGTAATTTTATTGAATACAATATTGAACCATAGTAAGTATATAGCAAAATTTACTGCACAGGCGAACAGCTATCTAGTTTTAAGTAGGATGATTCTGGAGCTTATGTTGTTAGAGCGTTGGTCCATCAAGTACCTTCTTTGGCTAAGGAACAGCTAATGAAGCATAAAAGCAGCTTTCAAAGATTGAGCAGCCAAACTATAGCAGCTTCACAAGGTGTGGGTGGGTTAGGGGGTTAAGGGGTCAGATTATCAGGTATTTCAGATTACTGTAAGGAGTTGGGAATTTCAGATTAATGAAATTGGAATTATTGAGGTTCTGTAATAATAATACAAGATGTTGACTTTTAAAATAATGTCAAGTCTTAATTTGAATTTCACTAGTACACATCCTATCCTCTATCAAAAATGAACAGCAAGCAAACTTACCAAGGATATGTCAGACTCCACTTGCGTTGCTGCTGTTACTAGCTCAAACATTTCCTGTATAATTTTCAACAAAAATTATCATTCAAGTAATGTACTCAGATAATAACAATCGCTACACTAGGTCACAATTCATTTAGTATTTGATTAGAAACAATAATTGATACAATAATTTGCTTTGAAAATCTTTAATCTTATAGATACCATTTTCACAGATACCAATTACATAAGATTAAACACTTTAATGTTGTTTTCTTTTCACTGGTTCTAGTAATACTTAACATTATTTAACTGGCACAATACCTCTCACTTCCCCCACACAGACACTGCCTGGATTAGACAACAATAATACTTTATAACAAGTTTTAAAAATAAACACTCACACTTCTAGCTCCAGTAACATTCATTGATCACTTACGATGGATTCATCATCAGGTATCTGGGTTCCTACAGTCCTGAATTGAGGTCCTGTATAAGTCTCAGGGCAAGCCGGCATAATTATAACCTGTTAAATAGGTTGTTGCAAAATAATATATTTAATTAATTAAAATGATACTTGATTCTGATTACAATTGATTTTTTAAATGGTGAATCTCATAAAATAAACTATACAATTGTGACAATAACTTCCTAAATTTTTTTCATAACTACACCAAACATTTTGCAATAGATTTAAACACTAAGTCTCTTCATTGCTTTTAAAGTAAACAAATAACTTGACTAAATTATTGTTTCATTATATTTTTTAAATCACTAATTGCTCATATAAAGCAAACATAATGATTGTATTTAGTAATCATATCATCTAAATAATGTGAATCATTAACTCACATTTTCATGATCATTATCATTGCCTTCAGCTATAAAATTTTCTCTATCATAATTGAAAACATAATAAATTTATAAATTTGTCTTTACATAATGTTACTCACTCAAACCACCCTGCCTTTCTTCTTCGTATTAGATCAGCATCAGGATCCATTGCTGTTAAAAATAATAATTTAAGATTATTTGCTTATAAGCACCATTTTCTACTTACCAAACTTGAACCGAGTGTATATTTCCACCATAATTTGACATAATGCAGTAACAAAGGCACTAAATACCATCATCAACAATGCAATAATGATCACATAGAATCTTGACAAGTAGCCAAGATTAATTTTTCCTGAAATTTCTACAAATGAAAACAACAACAACAACAACAACAAAACATAAGTACTCAAATGTAAATGCAAAACAAATAATTCTCTTACCTTTGGAGCAGTTACGTATCTCAGTGTGTGCAAATCTTGCACTGTAGGACAACTTGTCTGAGGTGAGCAAAAGTCTGTCATAGTTCAATCGGACAAGCGGAAGACGCAACACTGACGATCCATTGGTTATCATACCTTCTCTTCTATTAATACCACCTTGTCCTTCAAGTCTGTAATTGCACTTTTCATCTTGCAATCTTGGGTCACAGCTGGTGTAGAAATCTCTGGACTCTATTCGACAGAATAGTTGGTCCAATGCTGTAAGAGCTAAGGAGAGAAGTGGTTTATGTTCATCATGATAACAAATTCCAGTAATTATGTGATTCTAAAGTACAATTATATAATAACTGCTTTACAATCTAACTTATTAGATCAAATATAATGCACTCAAAAATATGTCTAGAAATTGCCAAAACAATCTTAAAGCTTGCTCAAGAAAATAAAATTCCAGTATAAAATTGAACTGGTCTAGGTCTATAATTTATATATTTGACTCTCTAAAAGATGACATGCTTTGTATAATAGCTAAAATGATGGCATTAATCCAAATTATTTCAAAGGTTAAAAGCAGAGCATTATATCAAGGGGATAATGTGAATCAGTCACGAGTGTAATAATGAAAATCTGTTCACAGGGATACAGAATCTGTCACAGAGATACAGAATCTGTTACTGGGATACAGAATCTGTCACAGAGATACAGAATCTGTCACAGAGATACAGAATCTGTCACAGGGATACAGAATCTGTCACAGAGATACAGAATCTGTCACAGAGATACAGAATCTGTCACAGGGATAAAGAATCTAGCTCAAGGATACAGAATCTGTCACAGGGATACAGAATCTAGCTCAGGGATACAGAATCTAGCTCAAGGATACAGAATCTAGCTCAGGGATACAGAATCTGTCACCGGGATACAGAATCTGTCACAGGGATACAGAATCTGTCACCAGGATACAGAATCTGTCACCGGGACACAGAATATGTCACAGGGATACAGAATGTAATAGGGATACAGAATCTGTCACAAGGATGATGAGGATGAATCATAGAAACAATAGAATCCGTAGTAGGCATAAATTATCACATTCACACACTTAACCATTGGTTCATACAAACGTAAACATTTATATTCAAATTCCATTCCCAAGGCTCACATATGCAGGTCAATATCATACATTTTGAGATGCTCTGTATAATTGTATTTGTCAATTTAAAAAATCACTACTTTTTAAACCTTTTTCTTGATTAAATAATGTGTTCAAGCAGTATTCCCCTCAAAGTGTGTTAACAAGGGTTCCTGCCCCCTACATTGGTGTCCCCTACACTTGTAGTTACAAATGAAGCAGCTATGATTGGTCAAAGCCGTAGTCAAACCCCCAATAATGTGTGGTCAAAAATGCTACTCTTGTGTACGTATAAGAAAAAGACATTGTAAGTGAATATGAATAGTTAATAGGTTAAATACGAGTCTCTGAAGGCCTTAGGCCTGAAAACCTGGCTTTTCTGGGGAAAACACTGACAAGCACGTAATCCTGGATCTGACTATATACACACTCACTGATATTAGCTGGTACTGATGCATCATATCCGATCCTACTGCGAGCTACAACTCGATATAAATAAGTAGTGCCTTCCTTCAATTCTGATATACTCATAGTAACTTGTCCTGTTGGAATGGACAACAATGAGCTTTTGACTTGACTTTTATTGCTGAAGCTTCCTTCAACCACCTCTAAGCTGAAAAAATCAGCCTTTGCTAAGCAACTGCTTGAAAACTAAAAAAGTATTCAACAATTTATTGTGTTAAATTGTATACCTGACAATGATTTTAACATAGCATTGTTATCAAGTGTCCACTGTTGATCTATTCTTACTTCAGCTATAGTTGCTGACAAGGTAACTTTAGTGGAAGAATCCCTAGTTATACTAAACATAGTTGTGTTGAAGTTCAATAGTTGAGGTATAGCACCGGAAACTGAAATAATATCACTCGATCCTCCTCTGTTCTGAGACAATATTCTCACAATGAACCGATCACAGGATTTAACACCGTCAATTGTAAATACACTCTTTGTTGCATTAACCACCACTGCACTTTGATTGGGTAATAGACTTGGAGGCAAATACTCCAGACTGATGTGATGTTGTGCATCAGGAGTTGATGTATTCCAATATACTGAAAGCACATTATCCTGCCACTGCATGGAAATGTTAGCCGGTGCACTTGCAGGATCTAAAATATATGAAGCATATCAATTAACTGTATAGAGAAGTGTTGTACAATTTACCTAAATACGATATAGCCACTCTTTCTGATACTAGGATGGCGTAATTATTAACAAAACGAGCTGCCAAACATTCTAAGGATATTAAGGACCGATTGTTCACAGTTCCTGTCAAAATTGACAGGTTTCCTGTTCCATTAAAAGATATTCCAGGTGCCAATTGATGTGTACCCAAGGGTTCTTCAACTTTCACTTGGTAGTTGTTGACAAAGTGCGCAATCCACCCTCGCACTGCTGCCGGTGAACTGCATTTGAGAGTAAATGGACTCTCTAATATCACACTAAGTTCCTTCATTGGATCAGTTGTTGCTGAAGGAAAAGGCATTAATATTATGTTCTGTTTATTAATGCTGCGCTTGCTAACTAATTGACTGACTAGTGGGTAACTTAAAAAATAATATAGAAATATTAAAAAAATCAACAAAACCCCTTAAATATATAGATGCATTAAGTTTTTCTTTTATAAAATCTTTGTACAATAGCAGAAAGTTTACTCTAATGAAAGCTCTGGTGAGAGCTATAGGTAGTAATTTGAGTAAAGTATATACTCAAGTAGAAATGAATTTTTGGTGATATACATTTCTCTGGAGTTCCAATACCGCTCAGTGTAAAAAAGCTACAGCAGTTTGTTATTAGTTGAAGGCTTGATGTTGAATTGAATGTCGTTAATTAGTAAAAAAAAAAACAACAGTCAAATTAGGTGTGCTTGCATTATTAGTAATCTATGCAATTTAGTAGCTGTAAGTATAGTGGAAACAGTAACTGTTGCTACTAGTATGAAACATAGTGAATATGCACATTTCTCAAAAAAATATATAAAAAGAATGCAAGAAAACAAAAAAGATCATCAGATTTAGAGTTTATAATCAACAAACTTCAGAACAATATAATATGTGCGTTGATATCATATGTTCAGAAAATGAAACAAATTATGAATATAATTGAGATGTAAGACTATTGCAAACTGTCTAACATAATTAAAAATTTTAAAAGTAGAGAATGAAGTTACAGTAGCAATAACTGTGAAAACTATGTTACAATAAGGCTGTGGAGTACCTCACTTCAAGAACAACAAAGACACTCCACCACAGAAGGAAAGATAAGAAACTCTCTAATTGATTTCCATTCAAACTAATGGAAATGACATTAAACCTATTAAACTCCCATTAAAGTACTTGTCAGATTCACACACTAATATTGCACAATTTCAATTTTTGTGAGCATAGAACAGCCTTTCTATAAAAAGCCATTTGAGGAGCAGGAACTCCACAAAGTTTTGTAGTGTGTGTTGATTACTTTTAAGCTTATTGAAACTAAATATTGATGACACCTAATTGTATTGAAAACTTTCTCCAAGTGATCGATTGAGCAGACCGAGCATGGCAAACTAGTGCGGGTGTAGATCCAAAAGGCTGTGATTCATTGCTAGTTGTTTATATATTTTTCTATTCCTGTAGACTTTTGTACCAAGTTTGGAAATAGCTTTGTTTATTTAATTTTTGGCGCTAGCTTCAACGATGCAAACCCCAGTTAGGACAGAATACGCTATTTTTGTGTAAGATTGTAGAGTAGGGGAGGAAATATTCTATTTTCTCCCAGTTATAAGATTCTTACAAACAACACCAGTTAACTAATTAGCTAGTTTAAACTCTATGAATACTCCCAAATTTTTTAGAACCAAATCACGAAATCAAAATATCTGGCGATTTGGTAGAAAACCACTCAACCTTAAATTGTCAGACTTTTTTTTTTGTAACCTGCTAGAGTACATTAGAGGCTTGTTAATACTACCGAGCTTTTCGCTCCTGTTTTCACTGCTGAACCATAGCAGCCCTCTTCAATTTTGGAGAGGAGGACTGCTACAATTACAGAAGTTCAAATGTGCAACATGTCAAATAATGAATTATTAAGTAAAAATATATATGCATTAACTATAAGTTTACCTTGACCCAACGTTAATTGAATCTGAAATTGAAATACCAAACCAATTACTAACAAACCGCGTAGAACTATCGCCACCATTTCTCCACACTATCACTAGTCGAAGAAACTGTAACCACGTACGCTACGTAGCTACTAAAGTAGTAGCTTCGGAACGCTAAATAACGATTGAAGTGTATCTATAGCGTTCGACCTATTGTCGCGCGCATGATATTTTACTGTAGAAGAGTCTAGCCTACTAAAATTAAGACTTAGAGTGTCGAGGGGGCGTAACCTCCTCATACTGGCCAGTCGGGACTTAAACTGAAGCAGTATGACACTCTGCAGCTGGAAGAAGGAGGACAGTGCTTACATCAGCTAAACATGGATTACATACTACTCCTCTTGTCTTTGTCTCCACATCTTCCATTTCCTCACCTTCTCATCTAGCTATCACTCAGTCTCCTCATCTATCAATTGTGTTATTTGACACTACCTGTGCTTTCGTTTTCTACTTTGTAGTTCTGCTAAGCACACCTTTATTACTGATAATTTGTAGTTCTGCTAAGCACACCTTTATTACTGATAATTTGTAGTTCTGCTAAGCACACCTTTATTACTGATAATTTGTAGTTCTGCTAACCTGCAGGTGTTGAAGATACATTTATTACTTCCCAGTAAATACTTTAGAATTGAACTGTGTTGTGCTCCAAAATTGTGTGGTTGTGAGTATCTCGTTATGTGTAACATCTCACTAATCCATACAGTGAAAACAAGGAGGCAAACGTTGCAGCCATCATTTCAACTTGTCACCAAAATTCCCCAGAAATGTGCTGGTATATGAGAACTATAGTAGGGTCAAAATGAGTGATTCCGTGACCAACCTGCGGCTACCAAAGTTTGATGGTGGATTATGGTACTTTAGGGTATTTATTACAAAATAAGCTCCCCCGCCTCTCTGAGAAGTTTGGGCAACTCTCGGTAGAGCGTGAAATCTAAAATGGCCACTGGCGGCCGTATTAAAAAAATAAAAGGGTTTAAAAACCTCACCAATATCTCTTTTTTGACTAATTTGAGGGCAAGGAATCCATTTCTGAGGTTATTTTTGTGATTAGATGTCTCCTTGACAAGATAATGAACAAATAACAAAGAATTACAATTATATGCAGGTACATAATTAGGAAATACTGTAATTCAGTCAGTCAGATTCATCCAAATTATTACTCCTAGTGATAAAAATGTACTTCTGTACTAATTAAGTAATTCTTGCAAGATCCTGTACATGTAGCTGCTGTTTGTCCATCTGTGCACACCTAAGTGACAGCTCTCGGTTGGCCTCTGGCTCTTCAAATCTTTGTCCTGGTTAGTTGCTCTATTCTTGTACAGTTTTCTAATAAGCTAACTAGATACTTTTCTTTCAGATACCTAAGATTTCTGTGCCAGGGTGAACAAGTCACACAGGGTGCACATCCTCATCAATCAAATGTCCTCTACACAGTTTGAATGCCTTCTTCAATGTGGGAAACCATGTGAGGCATCAGATTCATGTGACCACATAACTAAAGAAGTATGGGGAAAACTCAAATCTAAATCTTTAAACTGGAAGGGCTGTGATAAGTTTGAGAATGTGTATGATACTGTGGATTGGGATCTGGGTCCCTGTGGCAAATATGTACACAATAATTGTCGAATTGATATAGCAAGTCGCAGAAGCTGAATAGATCCAAGATGAGGCAGCGAAAGCGGGAGAGAGAACCAGCAACTCATGATAATCAAACCTATGATTCCACCTGTGAACACGATCAAGAGTTGTCCTTGTCTGTGCTTCGCGACCCAAAAGTGAACACTCAAAAGTCTCTGGTTGCTGCCAATGAAAAACTTCAGAATGATCCTGCCATTGATATTCTCATCCGCAGCATGTTTGAGGAGGTTGAGGAGTCAGATATGGCCAACTACTGAACCGAATTCATGACAATGGTGGAGATTTTGACGATGAATGTCCATGCCATTCACACATGTAATTGGGATGAATATCTCACCTCACTCCAGAAGATGATGCCCTGGCTGGTGATCTATGACCAGACTAATTATGGGCGCTGGCTACCACATTTCTGGGCCATGCTTTCAGCACTCCCTGCTGAGCAAACACAGTTCCTCAGCTCAAACTTTGCCCAGTCTATGACAGGCAATCCATACTCATCTATTCCTTGGGATTTATGGATTGAGATGACCATGAATAAGGGTTCAAAGATGAAAGTTGGGTGGTTGTCCATCCTACGAAATGAGAAACAGTTGATGGCTGACACCAGAAATACCAACAACCTTGGTATAATTCGGGCCGCTCTTCACAATCAGGTGAATCGGAAGCAGCTGTCTCAAAACCACAATGAATGTGCCCCTGCACGAATGTGCATAGATGAGCAAGCCATACAAGATCTCATCTCATGCATCAGGGAGTTTGATTGCTTCCCTTTTGACCCCGTATCACTGACTCTTCGAACCTTGCAATCTGCCATTCCTGCTCCCCCTGAGCTGGTCCGCGATTTCAAAACTGCCTAACGGGATGGAGAATCAAAGCTGAAAACCTTCATGGATGAGCGTGTCTACTCGAAGGATAAGTCTCTTCATGATCGCATCAAGCGCAGCTCTCGTCTCACTTTTGACAATATCCCAGCTAACAAAGCTACTGGTGAGGACTGGAAGGTGAAGCAAGGGCAAACGGAAAGCCGGGCACTGGCAGCAGTGGTTAACCTCGTGGATATCAGTGGTTTGCTGTCGCTCTCTGAAGTCATGAAACACCGCCTGACTGAAGAGTGTCTGACACTATTCAATGTCAATGGGACATTCAGGAAGACTCAGAAAGTAAGCTTCTCCAGAAGCTAACGCAACAGCCACTTGATGTCCAATCCTATACAGCATTGGTTGATATGGGCATGATCTGGCGGCTTGCATCTCCGACAGCAGAAGACAGGGAGAAGGGAGATGGACCACCTTACACATGGGGTAACTACATTAACAAAATTGTGACTATGATTCTGGAGCGCCATGTAAATGCTTCTACCATCATCTGCATCAATGATCCTTACGACTGCACTGTATCCATCAAAGATGATGAGCGTGAGTTGCGCATCCAGGGTCAAGGTCATATCCCCAATGTGTTCATGAAATCAGATGACCAGTTTCCCTCACCCCGTGTGTTTAAGACCATTCTGTGCAGTGCTGGCAATAAGAAGCGTCTCCAAGCACAGATCAAAATTCAACTCTCAGAAATTTCCCAGTCCATTACTCAAGAGCTGATATATTCAGTTGGTGAGGAGTGTGTGAGCCTTTCATCTGGCAGTAACAGAGGTGACCTAAGCTTCAATCAATGTGAAGCTGATACCATCATGCTGTCCTTCTATGCAGCCTTGAGGTCATCTGGCTACAGCAACCCTGTTGTCATTGATGCAGAGGACACAGATGTGTACATCCAGGCAGCTTCTATTTCATATGATATCCCTGGCATTATTTGTGTTAAGAAAAGTTGCGAGAGATGCCCAAACTTCTCAGAGAGGCGGGGGAGCTTATTTTGTAATAAATACCCTAAAGTACCATAATCCACCATCAAACTTTGGTAGCCGCAGGTTGGTCACGGAATCACTCATTTTGACCCTACTATTATGCATTTAAAGAAACCAAATTATAGCATGCTGGAAGCCTATACTAAATGTTTTTTTGAATGCAAGCTAGGTTTGTCAATCTAGTATAAAAAACTTGTGTCTTAAATATTATCTTCAATATAATACCAATGTGTATAATAAAATCAAGTGGATAAAATAATTCTATTAATGATCAAAATGACACCAAGTAAGTACACATAAGAATGTACCATTCAATTGGCAATACATACAAGCAATAAAAACACATTAATGTTACAATGAGAGCAATGATAATGTACATGACATAATATCATTAATAACCTATTTAGATGTTGTATGCATTGCATTCTGTCATGACATAAGGATCATGTGATGCATTCGCAGATTGTTTCAAATTTATGTCCTCCACATCCATTGGTTGTTCATATATGTGATCAGATGGTGAGGAAACATCTCTTCTTCTACATTTTACACATGACATGACTACAACAAATAGTACAACTATAGAAATAAGCAATGAAACAATAATAGACAAAACAATAATCACTGTGACCAGAATAGAAATAGATGAGGGGGCGTTCAACATTGTAGCAACTGTTAATTCTTCAGTTTCTGTTAAAAATAATAACATAATGAAATGTAATAATACAGCAAACAAAAGAATATCAAATGAGCTGTGGATTTTCTTACCTTGAATTGTACTTGAATTTGTTGTTAAACGTACAATCTGTACAATAATATTATGAATATATTCTTTTCCATTGCTACTAATCACACAGGAGTATATATCTTCATCTAACTCTGTCAAACTGTGAATCATAAGAGAGAGAGTGTAATTCTTGAACTTTGAATCATCCACAGACATGTCAGTATTGTTAATGAAGCTTATGGTATACTTTTGAGAATTAGTAAGAAGAGTACTACCATTCTGTCTCCTCCACATATAGCTGATTTCACTACTTGAAAGACTTTGAACCTGGCAAGTTAATGACACTGTACCACTCAACTGTCCAGTTACTAATAATTCTCCATCAATATCTATACATGGAAAACATACAAGTGCCAGTAATAATGTAGCTATGTATTTGTTAAGCTATTTTCTACTATGAAATAATACTCCATGTCACATTTAGTAAGTTTAGAAACTAATGCAGAATATTTTTTAGACTTGTAATGAAATGCTGGATGTAATAATTGAACAAATTTTGTGAAAACACCTCAATGAATAGTTCTTTGTGTACTGAAATGGTAATATGCTAACTGTAAACATTAAAATACATAGCCGATATAAATATTTTTGTTTATGATATTTTCAAAATTTAAGAAAACCCATACTTAATTAATATTGTGAGTGTGATCAATTTAAATTCTGTACATTATTCTGGCTGCTTTAAGAATTTTCCTTAAAAATAAGTTTCTTTTTTTAAATAGCAATTCTTAACAAATGTGCTGTTAAGGGAAGGGTTAATGAATTTGTAAAAGGACTGGCTCCAAGTGGTATTAAAATACGCAATATTTCTCTTCCTTTTTGTTGAGTGCTGCTACCAGAATTATCTCTGAACCTAAAATGTCTAATCATTTTTTAGCTTTAGTTTTGAGATATTGAAATGATATGCACCAAATATATCCATAGTTTAACTTGATAGGAAGTAGCATGGATAAGAAGTAGCAAGGGCTACTGACCCTAACCCCTCCCTTACACCTATGACATTAAGTATACAAAAAAAAACATTTTAGAAGTTAAACTATACAATTAAGTAAGTGCATACATTTACTTTTCGGTCCTGCTTGGTCATTGTTGTACCCACCCTGACACACGACTTTTACAATTAAAGTTTCATGTACTGTAATAATACCACTTTCAAAATATTATATAGGACCTAGCTTATTTACTGTAATAGTTAAAGTAGTTAGGTAATCTGGATATAAGTACTATTGTTAAAAATACTTTCCATCATATTAAAGACAACTTTTAATCAACTCTGGGTATAGTCAATTTAAAAAGATTGCATTGAATTATGTAAACTTTTCTGGTTTACATGATTTTTCCCTCTATGTATAAATATTTATTAAGTACTGAACAAGGCCTAATACTTGTTGCCACATAGGAACTATATTAAAGTAAACAGGTGTGGCTTAAAGGGAATATTTTCCCATATCACCTGTGTTTAAAGTTATTACGTTGGATTATTACGTCCCTCCAGGTTATACCAAGTTTTATTACACGATAAAAACATTACTATGGTATTCACGCATTAGCAGTACATAATAAATTATTATTCATTCATGGATACTGCAGAAAATCACTCATCTGATTGGCTTTATTTACACTCATGCCTGCAGCACTTGCGTAAAATACTAATCCAACAGACTCATAATATTCTCCTGTTTCAAATGAATAATATAGCTATATGTTTGTGTGTATATATACGTAATACTATTTAATTAAATAAATTAATCGCCTGAATTAACTTACTTTTCTTACAAATTGGAGTTCTTACTGAATTAATTCAGATTATGTAATAGCTAATTATGGCTAATTATAGTGACAAAAATACTTAAAAATTTTTTTATACATGCAACATAATTTGTTATGTGTAAGCTAATAATGAGCTATGTAAATACTGCTATTATTGTCATAAACTTACTGATTGCTGCCACACTGAAGGTCCTACCATAATAGCTTATTCTGGTTGTATAAGATACATCACAAAAATAGATGCCAGAAGAGGCAGGAATTGTCAAGATACTAGTCCTAGTGGCATCTGCAGTCAATATAGTAGTTCCTGGATCATTATTAGTAAGCGTTGTGGGTCCCTTTCTCCATCTCCACATAAAATTACCTTCATTAGTTACAGAACAAGTCACTGTAAGAGATCCATTATTGAAGAGCTGTGACTGAGGTGTAATGATTGCATTGTTGTCTATTGTTTGATTCGAGAATGAGATCATCGAGGTAGAAGGAACTGTAGTTGGTGGATCATTACAAAGTGATACTTCACTCATGATAAACCAGTCAGTATTCAAAAGATTGTTATAGTCCCACACAATCAAATAGGTAGGGTATGAGATTACAGACTCTAAATGAAGTGTCAATAGTATAACTGTATTGCTCAGTTGAGAGATCTGATCATTGTTTATAATATTGAATTGGAGCAGTGAATCATCCATAGTTGGAGCTATTTTTGTAGTGCTTGACATACCGTAGAGTTTTATGTTGGGTAATCCTACGCCTTGGCTGGGATTTATGTACATATACAAGTTGATAGCAGAAATCGTAGTAGAAGCTGAAGTTGGAGTTAAACTCAAGTAATTATTAGTATTACCTGTCCATGCAACAAATTGTCTACCATCTGATTGTGTGGATAAGTCGGGATTCACTGGACCAGTATTGCCATTAGACAATAAAGTGGGTGGGGAGCATCCAATACTACTTGGTTCTCTGACGCAGTTATCAAAACCAGGAGTTATACTTGTCATACTAAGGTATGGATCTGGTTCAAACCGTAGAACAAGTAAGGGCACTAAAATATAGCAAAAGTAAGCATAAATCTGATTTGTATTTAATAACATGTATAAAAATCAGCGCTATATCATCTTCTCACAGCATCAAGTTTTAAATTCAGAAATCAATACATGTAAAAGTAATAAAAAAAAATTATCACATTTTTACATCCTACTGACAAATAGTTAAACTTGTAGTATATGTACACCTAAAAGGTACCATAACATATAACCATTTCTTGACTATCATGATCAATATGTAGCTACACTACAATAAAATTGTATTATACTAATTTATTAGTATGGAGGAATGGCAGGAGTATTTATAATTGTTGTAAGGTCAAGGTGGTAATAGATAGAGAGAGAGGTAAAGAGTGCAAGATGTTAGAGTACTGTCTATCATCAAACATATTGCTAAATAAAAACAGTTCAGCTAATATGATTTTACAGTGGTAGCCTTCTTGAAACTGGTTGACCAAAGTGAAGTTTATAAATCGACTATATTATGTCTTAATTATATATTATGGCTAAAGCTTACATATAAGAGTCCTTCAAATCGGATTATAATAGCAGACCATCCTGATTCTGTTTGCATAATTATGTAACCAAAGTTAGCAAGCACAAACAGTCTGTTTAGCAAACTGTGTAGATTCATCCCGAGTATTTGTAAAAGGACTATTGCATAGATCATACTGTATGGCAATTATTAGTGTTTTCTTTCTTTCTTTAAAGGGATGACATTAGACTTCATCAGAAGAGAGTTTATTTTAATCTTCACCTTTAAGATTTAGTTAATATTTTATCATTTCTTCAATACACAAGACATTTTTTTCTTTATTATTGTGTGCAACTGCAGCATGGGATTCTGGTTCAAAAGCTGCAGTAATGAAACTCCTGTAACTGCTACAGTAGCTACGCCTCCGGAAAGTCACACATCTCAACAAATTTCTGGAATGCAAGCCTTTTATTTTCATACACTAGGTTTTGACTAGTTTTCCAAGACAGGATCTCTTATATGTATGAGTAATAGAACAGATTACCTGTGCTATCACTCGCTAATAGTAGTCTAGATTTTTAGAATTCTTAACACTGCAGCTACACTGTATCACTCACTCACTATTTCCGTTTTTAAAAATGCATAAAAATGAATTCATGAATAAAAAAATTTAATTTTTTATAATAGAGATAAGACCACAAGATTCTATTGATGACAAGAATTGCAACATAAAAGGAAATCAAAAGCTATAAATTTATCATAAAATTTCAGAATTTTTTTTGACTTTTACCAAAAGACCATGAGGAGGACTTTAGCAAATAGCTGTTGAGTTAAATATATTGGCTAAAGCTGTTAAATTTATGGTTAAAAGTTACATTCAATGATCCCAGCAAAAAGAAATATTGGGCCGTAGTATGTTTGACCTGAAGAAAACTTAAACATCTCCATAACTAGATCATAATTAGAATTGTCATAACTGGATCACAATATTGAGTCTAATGGACAATTACAACATTAGGATAGAGAAATACTTAAGGGAGTCACTCCTCTTCCTGCAGGCCAAGTCCAGTAAAGGTAATCCATGTATTAATCTGAGCTTAAGAAGATGTAGTAATGTTTGTACAATTCAGTGACTTATTTTGTTTTCAAGAGGATTTCATTCAAGTCATGCAATAATCTAAGAATCATATCATTGTGTGTTTTGTGGTGAGTGAAAATGCCAAGTTCATCAGATGTTGGAACCTATGAAACCAAAGCCATGTTAAAGCTATTAAGTTCACTGTTTCTTTCTCAGCCTTCTTTTACTCATTAGATGTATTCTCTCTCTTTCATAGGCTTTTTTTAATTCTGTATTGTTTAAAAGAAAGAGAGAATACATCTATGAACTATTAAGTTGTTGCTTGCTATTTCTTCTCTTAATTTATACAGGGGAATGACCACTATATTGAATGAATAATGAACACACTCATTATATATGCACAAACAACAAATAATGTGAATACTTTTTCATTATCTGTAAAATGTTGCTTCAATATTTAATGAAAATATGTATATATTTTTTGTCCATAGCCTTGTTTGTAATAACACAGCAGATTATAATCTTCAAAGTGGACAGATCAGTTTTCAATGATAATGATAGAGAAATGAAGTACAAGACTTAGCTTCTCTATTAGCTCTTGATACATGAAATAATGACACAGCAATATAAGTAATGATGCTCATAATGGCAATTTTACAATTTTAGAGTGTTAAATATTTTGATTTGCTGATACCTAGAGTAATTTTATTATAATGAATTAAAGAAACTTTATATTTTCAAAATGAAATTCCAGCTATTAATAGCCCAATTCTGTCTAAGATATTGTAGTATAACACAGCCATAATAAAGATTATTAGCAAATTGTCTTATACTTAAACTATTTTTTTAAACCAGACATTATTTCATGTTTACTCACCATTATTTGAACATTCTAACGAGTTAGTTCCAAGAAGTTGATTTTGTAATACTATTACAATGAAGACAAATGAATTAAATTGTCCAACCTAAATTTATAATAAAATAATTCACAATCTAAAAAATAAGTATTCAATAGTGTAGGTGAAAATAAGTCTACTAACAATTACGGGTTAGCACTAGGACTTAATACACAAGGGAAAGAGAATTCAGATTAGGTGAAGTAACAGATATTTGAGAAAACTTTCTTTCAATTAGTTGATTACATTATTCAAATTCTTGCATGACCACTTTCGTTTAATTTTTATATAATTACACATGTACTTATAACTTATAAAAAAATATTACATAGAAATATTATTAGTCCAATCATTTTATAGTTTGATCTTATATGAATTGCAACACAAAAACATGCATTATAAGACACTAAAAGTCCTAAGAAATCCTTTAGGGGGAAAGTGGGGGGAGGTATATTTGCGACTTTTTTAAAAATATTGTAATGAATTACAATACAGTGCTAAATCAATTTTTTTATGATAATGATTAATGGCATGATACATTTTTTTACAGCTAAACGTGTTCCTTTATTTCAAACTGTCTTTATTAAACTGTTTGGAAGTTTGGAACTATAAAACTACAATATTTATTATTAAACTTCACTGTCATGAGAGCTAATATTGTAGAATGATTTAATGAAGAGTGCTGAACTGTCTGAATTTTCCTTAACATTGAAAACCACGCTTTGGATCAGCATCTGATGCTGGAATAGTTAATAAACTCCTCATAAGCATAGTTAAATTGGGAACCTGGGGTCACCTTTGAATGGAATAATTTTTCCAACTTCCCACCAGCATCTACCAACTCGAGGCTTCTCTGTTTCCTCGGCTGTTGCATATTCTATAGGTTTAGGAAGATCAGAAGGTGATAAAACATAGTCCATACATTCATCACTAAGCTTGTCAAGAGATTCTGAATAAAAAAATAAAGCTGTGGAAAGTGTTTTGTTAATGACAAAGCTGTGTCTGGTTTGAGTTTTACTGGCAGAAGTATTTCCGAGTCACACATCATCAGGCTATCACCAAAAGGAAATTTATGCACTAAAATGTTTTCATAAAAAAGCCTTATAGCTGCAAAAAATGATTATAAGTTTGCTCTTCTTACATAGTTGCAACAGCAATCCATGTGTCATTCCTTAAACCTAAGTTTTTATCTTCCAGTTGATAACCAAAACTGAGATGTTTGTATTACCACTAGCAGCTTTTATATAAGTAGTAGTCAATATATTTTGCAGCATATAGCATTACTAAACTGTTTCCTTCAGTCTATAGCTGACAAGTATTGTTTTCATAAGATTTCTGGAATGATACATGATTAGCTGAAAATGTCCATGTGAGGAAGAACAAAGAATAAGAAAGTGAAACAGGAAAAGTTAATGGATTTAACTTCTTACCTTCAAGTTTATGAGTGTTACTTGATGTCTGACTACTGGCAAAGATGTTCTACCAAAAAATGCATTGATTGGCAAGCAGTAATGCAGGCAAACAAGGCCAAGAATTGTACTAACACCTCTTCAACTAGGTTTGGGGTTACAGCTCCATCACCACTTTGCATCTTGATTCCTAATTGATACACTAAGCCAACATGGTTTCTTCTGCTCATACAATCAAGTTCATCAGTTTCAGCAAAATATTGTGTAATGTTACGGAGAAAACATTCCGAGTTATTCATCTCAGTTTGTCCAGTATGTGGCACGCAATGCTGACAACAATACAATGTAAAAACTCGTGATGTAAGTGGCACTTTCCATGACATGAGAATGATCACAATTGTAACTTCCAGAGCCAAGAATTCTCAGAATGAAAGTTACACCCTAGGATAGAATGTGGTGGAATCATCACCACACAGTGCAGGACACTGATATGATGACTTATGAATATATATACCTTTACCGACTGTAACTAACTTCAGCTTATTTCTGTAGCATTCTTTACCTAATCATGACTTTAATGCTCATGCTCATGCTCAGTGGGTATAATATGGCCTGCTGAGCATGTATCAGTTCAGTTGTGCTCCTCATGCTTTTGTCTTCAATCACGAGTTACATTTGTTAAAGAGGGTTATCTTGGGATTTGATGCCTTTATAAGCTTGGGAATAGCTAAGCATAACCTGGTGGCAGCTACTATCATTACCATTATCGCTACCCCCTATAGCCATACCACATAGAGCTGCTGTGGGAAGAGTTCCGGTCTACTACCACAAGGAAGATAGGGTAGGTATGACTGCTGTGATCTTTGAAAAAAATGTCACAACTTCAAAGCTGAAGAAACTTCAGCTTATCTTGATATCCATGGAATAATATCTACTTCCAAGTACATCAATGAAAGGAAGTAGCCTATCTGATGCTTTAATTTTATCACTTATTTGAAAATATTCACTGATGTCATGTATTTGGGATGCTGAATTCTTATACTAATATAACTATATGATGACAACCAATAATTTTGAGATCTGTCAAAAAAATTTGTCATTCAATTCATCAAAATAATCTATATTCAGAGGCAGTTATTATTGGATGGTGGGACTATTCTAACAAACTTAATTAACAATATCAACAATTAGTTATGGACCCATGACATGTATGTCAAACTAGAGGAAACAAATTCCTTTGGCATTAGTAACTAATCACCCATTATAAATGTCTATTTTTGTTAAATGTTTGCAACACAAAGTCTGCCATTTTTTAGTCAACAAGATGTAGTTTTGGCTTCAGTTCATTCATATGATTTAATATAGCAATGGGAATAAAAGATTTACCTGAAATTACTGACTACTGGGCACAGGAACCTATATTACATAGTCCTTGGTTTCCCTCTGTCACGTCACTGAACGGTTTCAGGCTATTGAAAGGTTTTTACATTTTGCTGACAACTCAACAGCTCTTTCTCGTGATGACCCTATGTATGATAAGATGTGGAAGACTCGTTTAGTGATAGATTCTGTCAATATTCAGGCCCAAGCATCATATTCTCCCGGAAAGTCAATTAGCATTGATGAGAGCATGATGGCGCCTTCTTTTCTACAATACATGCCAAAAAAACCTACGAAGTGGGGTATAAAGGTATGGGTATGCTCCGAATCTAAAACAGGCTATATATACAACTTCCATGTGTATACTGGGAAAGGTGCAGAATCTCAGCATGGTTTAGCCCATGCAGTTGTAATGGATCTCATAGATACCACTATCTCTCTCTTTGAGGAAGGCAGAGTGTTGTATGTGAATAATTTCTATACTTCACCAGTATTGTTTGAGGATCTCTACAATCGAGGAACATTTGCTTCTGGAACAGTACGTACTTATCGAAAGCATTTTCCTTCTGTTGATTTGGATGAACAAATAAAACAAAAGGGTGACATGTATTTCAAGTATCATGGGCCTCTAACAGCTGGAAATTGGCGTGATAAGCGTGATGTATATTTTCTGTCTACAATGCTTCGTGATGAGAAAGAGGACATTAGCCGTCGGGGAGCAGAAGGGGCCTTAGAAACAGTACAAAAGCCAAAAATCATTACTGATTACAATAATAACATGTCAGGAGTGGTATCAGATCAAAATATGATTTATTATGCTTGTGGTCGGCATACACTAAAATGGTACAAACGTGTTTTTTGGAGACTCCTTGAGCATTGTATAACGAACAACTACATTTTATTCAAGCAAGTTCAGAAGCCTGACCTAAGAAAGTGGAGAAGAAAGAAGTATAGAATGGAATTGGCATACAGTCTTACTGCTGGCATTATTGCAAATCGTATAGGCCAAGGACAAACTCCATCTGACCCTCCTTGTCTCGTCTCAAGGGAAAACATTTTGCGTACTAGTATTATGAGCAATGCAAAAGATGTGCTGTTTGTGCATATAAAAGACAAGTAACCAATAGCAAGAAGAGAAAAGACACAAAAACTAAGAATTATTGTCCCAAGTGCAAAAGTACATCTGTGCCATGGTCAATGTTTTGAGTTATTATCATTCAAAAGTAAAATATCGACTGTAATTACTCTTTTCCGTACAATAAAACATTATTACCATGGTAACACTTTCAGTTTTCATTTGCTTTCAATAGTACATTTCATATGCATCCCAATGATATATTTACCAGTTATAGGGATTTTAATACAAATGCACCAATTCACTTGAAATTTTAACATTTATTTTGCCAGGAGTTAATTCACACAATCAAAACAATATTCATTATTTCGAATAATTTTCGGTGACTAGACATTACTTTCAAATACTTTGCACTAGTTTAAGTGTTATAAAATGGTTGAAGCTTTGTATTAAAACTGTTTATGACTAGTGATAAGTACAACATTCGAAAGTAATATTCATTATAAAAATATGTGAACCAGAAATGCATAATACATCTATTTAGTTTAGACTATAATTGTGACAGCAGTTACAGAGTATATCACACAACATAAGCTAAGAATTGCTTAGTTGTCCCATTTTCATGAAAAAGAAATAAGTAAACAAAGTAGTAGGGGCTTACCCTTTAAATGAATGCACCTTAAAAATAAAAGATATGAATTGATGTTTAAGTCATGAGTGTACATACAATATATAAAGCATAATACAGGTGTACTCATTCTAGGACAATGTTCAGCTACAAGCATTTTGTTTGAGTGACTGGCTTAAACTAAAGAGGTACACTCTATAAAACTCACCATTAGTAATTAGAAGATACTCTTATACGTGATGAAGTGGCTAATATTTATATACTGAAGCTAACTCCAGAATTTTCACTTATTTCTGTACGTAGTAGCTAGAGCTCCGTTAGTCTTGCTCACCCGAAAAACCTAGCTAGGTATTCTAGCAAGATTTTTAAATTAGGTACCGGTTAACCCCGAATACTGACTAGCTACTCACTACTTCCAGTTAAGGAGTTAAGGAGGTCAGGGGGGTGGGAATCTGCAGGGTGTGGCTGGGGTTTTCTGGGTGCGGGGAATAGCAGCATGCGGGGATTGTCAGGGTGCAGGAATTTGCACGTAGTGCAGAGATTTGCAGGGTGGTTCGGGGGATTTGCTGGGTGCGGAGATTTGCTGGGTGGGGAGATTTGCTAGGTGTGGGATTTGCTAAGTGCTGGGATTTACTAAGTGAGGGGATTTACTAAGTGAGGGGATTTACTAAGTGAGGGGATTTGCTGGGTGCAGGGATTTGCTAAGTGCTGGGATTTGCTAAGTGAGGGGATTTGCAGTGCAGGTTACGGGGATTAGTATTGACCCATCCAGTGTGGTTTAAATAATTAAGGTGAGGTATGGGCAGATTTAGTGTAAGTGGGCAGATAGCTGTGCAAGTATAGCTACACCTCTGTATATTCATTGTATATGGACCTTTATATACACCTGGATTATATTGTGCATATATTGGTAACTATACACTGTAGTTTAACTAGTGGTGTGCTTGAGCACAAATGGCGAGCGAGCCTAAAGACTACACTATTTTTATATGAATGATTTTGACTTCTAACACTGAAGCTACTGAAAATAAGGTCCAGTTTTTTTAATTTAGCATGCAACTGCTTGGAAGGAAAACAACAACAACAAAACAATACACGTTATTTAAAAGTTTTCTTTGTGATATTCTTTAGCTAAGTAGTGGTTGTAACACACAATGCTTTGACACAACTGGACATGCACCTACACAGACTTACCTTAGCGGTAGTCTAGTGGACAATGTATTTTCAAGTAAATACTGTTGCGCACGGCTTATAACCATGACAAAGAGCGCATTGACTTACCACCGCCACTAACTCGAATAGAAATGGAAGTCCCTCAAGTTTTCAAGTTTTAACTGCACCCGCAAAAGAATTCAAAACTGTAAACAATTCAATTTCTAGGGTGATACGGGTACTGATCGATAAACCAAAGGATTCTGTTTAGTGCAATTTGGGACGGGGTCGAACGCCGAGCGAACACAAAAATACGGAGGGTCAAAGTACAAAATGACATACGTACGTCCATATATATAAATAAATAAATAAACTAGTGGTGTGCTTGAGCACAAATGGCGAGCGAGCCTAAAGACTATACTATTTTTATATGAATGATTTTGACTTCTAACACTGAAGCTACTGAAAATAAGGTCCAGTTTTAAAATTTCGCATACACGGTAAAGGGATTTCAGTGCCATAGTAACAACTCTCTGCAACTGCTTGAATTGAAGGGAAAAAACAACAACAAAACAATACACGTTATTTAAAAGTTTTTTTTGTGATATTCTTTAGCTAAGTAGTGGTTGTAACACACAATGCTTTGACACAACTTGACATGCACCTACACAGACTTACCTTCGCAGTAGTCTAGTAGACAATGTATTTTCAAGTAAATACTGTTGCGCACGGCTTATAACCATGACAAAGAGCGCATTGACTTACCACCGCCACTAACTCTAATAGAAAAACTGCACCCGCAAAAGAATTCAAACGGTAAACAATTCAATTTCTAGGGTGATACGGGTACTGATCGATAACCAGAGGATTCTGTTTAGTGCAATTTGGAACGGGGTCGACCACATAACTAACACAAAAACGCGATGACATACGTACGTCCATATATATAAATAAATAAATAAACAAACATCCCCGATTTTCGATTGTGTTACCCTGTAAGTGTCTCGCTCGCTACGCCTCGCTCGCCAACTAGTTGCGAGCGAGCGTAGCGAGCGAGACACTTACAGGGGTAACACAATTGAAAATCGGGGATGTTTGTTTATTTATTTATTTGTATATATGTTTGGACGTACGTATGTAATTAAACGCGCGCGCGGGGAACTTTTTTTCTCCAAAAAACACGGCTTTTTAGGCTTGACCCCAGTTTATTCTGAAAATACAGCATTAAGCAAGCCTTACTTTATACTTAAAGCTCCAAAGTGTGAGAAAATTTCTGCGAAAACGCTTGCTTTTCAAGAAACAAAAAGTTGATTCGACCGGTTACTATGGCATTGAAGACCCTTTTCCAGACTTAATTTCAAAACTTCGCCGTTTTAGGGGGATACGGAGCTAAAATTACAAATAATAACACTGGTTTATTTTTTTATCGTAGCTGAGAGCTTGTTCAAGAGTTACTGGTAATTGAGATTATCAGAATGGCAGTGTTTGATACTACAAAAGTTACCATTAATCAGGTAAGAGAGTGATTTTGTATTTGTTTGCTGAAATAAAGTCATAATGGCTATTATAGTTTTTGCATGAACTAAGCTAAAACATAGTAACAATACTTAGTTTTATGTTACCTAACTATCAGGCTCGCTCGTCATTTGTGCTCAAGCACACCACTAGTGGTGTGCTTGAGCACAAATGGCGAGCGAGCCTGATAGTTAGGTAATATAAAATGTTACTATGTTTTAGCTTACTTCATGCAAACACTATAATAGCAGTTATGACATTTGATTTCAGCAAACAAATACAAAATCACTCTCTTACCTTATTAATGGTAACTTTTGTAGTATCAAACATCAACCATTCTGATAATCTCAATCACCAGTAACTCTTGAACAAGCTCTCAGCTACGATAAAAAATAAACCAGTGTTATTATTTGTAATTTTAGCCAACAAATATGGAATTACTACTTACATCATTCTTGAGTATTGATAACTTCTGTAGTATCAAATTGAAGTTACTTTGACCATCTGAATTACCTTGAATTCTTGACAACAAGCTCTCACCTACAAAAACAAAAGACAATCAATTTTAGCACACAAATACAAAATTACTTTCTTACCTCATTTTCTTGAGCAGTGGTAACTTTTGTAGTACCAAATTTGAGCCAATCTGACTATTTGAATTTACCAGTCACTGTTGACTAGCTCTTAGCTACAAAAAAGAAAGGCCAGAGTTAATTTTGCATATTTAGCTAACAAATATGGAATTGCGTACTTATCTCAGCTTCCCTCGAGAAGTAGTAGCTTCCATAGCATTAATACTACGGCATTCTGACTACCAACGGCTCTTGACAACCAACAACCGGCACTCCGTATCCCCCCATAAAACGGCGAAGTTTTGAAATTAAGTCTGGAAAAGGGTCTTCAATGCCATAGTAACCTGTCGAATCAACTTTTTGTGTCTTGAAAACAAGCGTTTTAGCAGGAATTTTCTCGTACTTTGGAGCTTGAGTATAAAGTAAGGTTTGTTTAATGCTGTAGTTTCAGAATAAACTGGAGTGAAGCCTTAATAGCCGTGTTTTTAGGAGAAAAACGATCCCCGCGCGCGCGTTTAAAGAGCATACGTACCATCCATACATACATACATATATATATATAACATATACCCGATTTTGCATTATCCACCCCTAATACTGTCTCGCTCGCTTCGCTCGCTCGCCAACTAGTGGTGCGCTCGAATAGCGCAAATGCATGGCGAGCGAGCAGACTCTTTTTACAGAAAAATAGGACAGAAATTACATCTAACTGTAGTGCAAACTATAACCCTTTCCATTCTCAGTTAGCATCAGAGAATCTAAAGTCTCTGATCCCAGACTAAGGAAGTGGAACCCATGTGTAGTAACAATAACAATTACCTGAATAAACTTCGAAAGCAGTGGCAAAGAAGCGCAGCTTGACAAAGACTTCACAATTGTTTCAAGAAGAGAGTAGCTGTAAACTTTTTGGTTGAAACAAAGTTGCGTAAGGCAGTGCAGTATGATTCTCCGCGCTCGTTAATTGAAAATTCTGGAACTGTGAACGCTTTACCTAACTTACGTAATTAGAAGCGCGCGCGTTAAAAGAGCATACGTACCATCCCTACATACATACATATATACTAGTGGTGTGCTTGAGCACAAATGGCGAGCGAGCCTGAACATAAAATGTTACTATTTTTAGCTTACTTCATGCAAACACTATAATAGCAGTTATGACATTAGATTTCAGCAAACAAATACAAAATCACTCTCTTACCTGATTAATGGTAACTTTTGTAGTATCAAACATCAACCATTCTGATAATCTCAATCACCAGTAACTCTTGAACAAGCTCTCAGCTACGATAAAAAATAAACCAGTGTTATTATTTGTAATTTTAGCCAACAAATATGGAATTACTACTTACCTCATTCTTGAGTATTGATAACTTCTGTAATATCAAATTGAAGTTACTTTGACCATCTGAATTACCTCGAATTCTCGACAAGCTCTCAGCTACATAAACAAAAGACAATCAATTTTAGCACACAAATACAAAATTACTTTCTTACCTCATTTTCTTGAGCAGTAGTAACTTCCTAGTACCAAATTTGAGTCATTCTGACTATTTGAATTCACCAGTCACTGTTGACAACAAGCTCTTAGCTGAGTTAACAATAACAGAATTACCTGAATAAACTTATAAAGCAGTGGCAAAGAAGCGCAGTTTGACAACGACTTCACAATTGTTTCAAGAAGAGAGTAGCTGTAAACTTTTTGGTTGAAACAAAGTTGTGTAAGGCAGTGCAGCAAGATTCTCCGCGCTCGTTAATTGAAAAATACTGGAACTGTGAACGCTTTACCTAACTTACGTAATTAGAAGCGCGTGCGAAAACAGAGGTCTCACGTACCCCATAAACAGATAAACTAGTGGTGTGCTTGAGCACAAATGGCGAGCGAGCCTAAAGACTATACTATTTTTATTGACTTTTAACACTGAAGCTACTGAAAATAATGTCCAGTTTTTTATTTTAGCATACAGGGTAAAGGGATTTCAGTGCTATAGTAACAACTCTCTGCAACTGCTTGAATTGAAGGAAAAAACAACAACAACAAAACAATACACGTTATTTAAAAGTTTTCTTTGTGATATTCTTTAGCTAAGTAGTGGTTGTAACACACAATGCTTTGACACAGCTGGACATGCACCTACACAGACTTACCTTCGCAGTAGTCTAGTGGACAATGTATTTTCAGGTAAATACTGTGCGCACGGCTTATAACCATGACAAAGAGCGCATTGACTTACCACCGCCACTAACTCGAATAGAAATGGAAGTCCCTTAAGTTGTCAAGTTTTAACTGTACCGGCAAAAGAATTCAAAACGGTAAACAATTCAATTTCTAGGGTGATACGGGTACTGATCGATAAACCAGAGGATTCTGTTTAGTGCAATTTGGGACGGGGTCGACAACCGAACTAACACAAAAACGCGAGGGTCAAAGTACAAAAATGCCTTACGTACGTCCATACATATATACAAATAAACAAACTGACATCCCCGATTTTCGATTGTGTTACCCCTGTAAGTGTCTCGCTCGCTACGCTCGCTCGCCAATAAATAAATATAGCGAAATCTCGATTGAGTTACCCCTGATAGTGTCTCGCTCGCTTCGCTCGCTCGCCAAATAACATATACCCGATTTTGCATTATCCACCCCTAATACTGTCTCGCTCGCTACGCTCGCTCGCCAATAAACTAGTGGTGTGCTTGAGCACAAATGGCGAGCGAGCCTGATGTTAGGTAACATAAAACTAAGTATTGTTACTATGTTTTAGCTTAGTTCATGCAAACACTATAATAGCAGTTATGACCTTTTATTTCAGCAAACAAATACAAAATCACCTTATTAATGGTAACTTTTGTTAGTATCAAACATCAACCATTCTGATAATCTCAATCACCAGTAACTCTTGAACAAGCTCTCAGCTACTATAAAAAAATAAACCAGTGTAATTTTAGCCAACAAATATGGAATTACTACTTACATCATTCTTGAGTATTGATAACTTCTGTAGTATCAAATTGAAGTTACTTAATTACCTTGAATTCTTGACAACAAGCTCTCACCTACAAAAACAAAAACAATCAATTTTAGCACATTATTTTCTTACCTCATTTTCTTGAGCAGTGGTAACTTTAGTAGTACCAAATTTGAGCCAATCTAACTATTTGAATTTACCAGTCACTGTTGACAAGCTCTTAGCTACAAAAAAGAAAGGCCAGAGTTAATTTTGCATATTTAGCTAACAAATATGGAATTGCGTACTTATCTCAGCTTCCCTCGAGAAGTAGTAGCTTCCTTAGCATTAATACTACGGCATTCTGACTACCAACAGCTCTTGACAACCAACAACCGGCACTCCGTATCCCCCCCATATAACGGCGAAGTTTTGAAATTAAGTCTGGAAAAGGGTCTTCAATGCCATAGTAACCGGTCGAATCAACTTTTTGTTTCTTGAAAAGCAAGCATTTTCGCAGGAATTTTCTCACGATTTGAAGCTTAAGTATAAAGTAAGGCTTGCTTAATCCTGTAGTTTCAGAATAAACTGGGGGTCAAGCCTAAAAAGCCGTGTTTTTTGGAGAAAAAAGTTTCCCGCGCGCGCGTTTAAAGGGCATACGTACCATCCCACATACATATACATATAACATATACCCGATTTTGCATTATCCACCCCTAATACTGTCTCGCTCGCTACGCTCGCTCGCCAATAAACAAACATCCCCGATTTTCGATTGTGTTACCCCTGTAAGTGTCTCGCTCGCTACGCTCGCTCGCCAATAACATTTACGAGATGTGTTTTTGGGGTATACCTTGTGAATTGTTGATGATGTCATAAATAGCAAGGTGGATGTACACATACAATATACACAATTGTATTTTTAATGCTACTAAATAACATTTCTTTGTAAACAAGATGCATGAAGTCTAAACAAAAATATGTTCTGATGAGCAAGGCCCTAGACAAAGTTTTGATGTGTTGTCTGCTTCCATCCAATATGTGGCTTCTTTAGTAGATACAAACAGACCCTGTGTACTGCTATGTATATTTGACACGTAAACCTTGTATATTCATGTAAACTTGACATCACTATGTATACTAAACCTCCCCCTACACAAATATTCTAGCGAAGTACTTCTGTGTGCAGTGTTAGCCTGTCCGTCTCCTAATCTCCCTTCCACCCCTACCCCCCCCCCCTCCCCCCCATACACACACAAAATGTTTTTCTGAAGCTAGGTGGTCACATGCACCTGGCAGAGCCAGGATACCTGTGCACTAAGCAAGCACTGTGAGTCGTGCAAGCAAAGCTCTTGGAGCTGGTCTATCAACTTGCAGAATGATAGGCTTGTCCTCACAGCAAGTAGTTTGGACACACCAAGTCCCACCTGGACCATTGCTGTTTCATGAGAAAAGGCCTTGAATTTGCACCCCATCTATGATTCATTCTAGTATTACCACTATAGTAGCTTCTTAATGAATTTTAATTGTTTCCTAACAGTAACATTTAACAACATCAAACATTAATTTTCTATAGTGCCTGTTTCTTCACTGTTATTTCCTTATTATGACAATTTCTTAATTGTTTTGCATCATCCATTAGTTTCTGCCACCTGCTTGTGCATGCTCAAGCAGGAAGTTTAGTCTAGTCTATATAGAAATCAAGAAGTGGTCCTTATAGAACAGAAATTAGTAATCTAGCTATGCTCCATGTTCTATCCTGTAAGTTGGATATGTGGATTTAAGTAGCAATCGAGTGTCTTATTTGTGGGTACAGGAAACCTACTAGACTTATCCAGTCAACCAGAATTCAAAGTTTCTGTGAAGCAAGTAAGCTACGTGATGATGGCCTCAGTGATAAATTGCCAGAAAGTGAATTACATTTTACATGCCATACAAACTATATTAGTACATATTGCTCAAAACATCATATTAAGTGATACTCAAAGAAACACAAAGTAGAATCAAGTTGTTTTCCTAGTCCTAAAAAGCTAAGAAAAATTTTTGTATTCAGCTTTCTTCATGATTACATATTCTGTGGTCACTAAATGGCATCAGATATCACACACATTTGGAACAGTGTAGAATTGTACAGTCTATAAGCAGTAATGGAAGGTTACCAGACCCTCATGATTAAGGTAAATGACACAGATGTTGTAGTAATAGCAATATCTATTCTGCCATCGTTGCAAGAACTTGGCTTGCAGAAGTTGTGGATTGCCTTTGGTCAGGGGAAACATCTAAAATGGATTCCAATACATGATATAGTTTCTGCAATTGGTCCAGAGAAGACTAGTGGAATTCTTTCAGCAAACTTAGCAAGTATCCATCAACAGTTGGACATGAGGAGAACCAGGAGAAATTTGTCATTGCAATGTATGATAGGTCCAGTACTGCTAAATGTGTGGATGATGCACGATTGGAGCTCTTCGCTCGTAAGCAGAGATCTTATAAATCAATCCCACACTCGAGCTGCCCTTATGCAACATTTGAAGCGTTCTGCTTACCAAGCAGGATGTTTATGGAGCCAACCAACAGTGTGCCAGCCTGAAACATTAAGTCCTGCAGATTGGGGGTGGACGAAAGAAGCTGACATTTGGAAGACTTGCTGGACTACACTTCCACCTATTGCAACAAGTTGCCAAGAACTGACTACGTGTGGATGTAAGATGGAATGTCGTGGAAACTGCAAATGTTATCGTTTCAACCTTGCTTGTATAGCACTGTGCAGTTGCACATGCCTGGACTGATACAATCATTATCATAGTTAAAGTTTTGTTTAGTTTTTTGTTATTATTGACAAGTTTGAACATCAAAAACATCCAGGTCGATGCATAAAATTGGCGGCCATCTTGAACGGCAACCATTTTGAATTTTTACATGGCTAACGCTATTTTCCCAATTAATGACCCAAAGTGAGTTTACATGCAAAGTTTGATGCTTGTATCACCATTTGATCAATCGTGTCACAATCTGCAAAGAGATTGGGTGGTACCATTCTTTCTAGACATTCCCCCATCAAGCTATAACTGAACACTTTCACTCAAACTTGCTTGTTTTGTCTTCTCCTGGTATTTCCTCAATCTTAGTGTTTCGAGGTAAAGCCTCAGATTATTTGCGTATTATATTCTAAAACAAAGTTATTGGTGCTCTAGCTACCAGTACTAGTACCCAATCACAGCTGGGTGGACTGGTGGGGCTAGTAAAATAGATGGAAAACTAGATGGAAAATTGCCATGGTAAGTCTTGAACTCGGGGACCTAAGCCCCTGAGCCAAGGACACACCAATACCACACACACACATGCACATCACACCACACCACCCCTAATAAAAGAGAAAATTAAACTGTGCACATGACTATTATATATATCGCGTGGGTATAGACAAGTACTATCGAAAGGGGAGGGGGACTTAAAGTTGGTCATACAGGTCACCCACACATTGTAATGAAAATCATAATTTGCAAGTATCTGTTGAACTAGACTTATAAGTAACACTTATTTGCATACAAGATCACTCTAACATTGTATATGGCAGATTACTAGACAACTTGTTTCAAACTGTAGTAGAGTGGTCTTCTGCCAATAGTTTTGATTCAATCACTTAAGTTTTCAGTATTACAAAATACTTAATATTATATAATTGTAGATAAATACATAGAAATGTCTAAGACATAAGTTTATGACTGCCTTTAAACTGGGAAGATATTTGTTGCTAGCTATGTATGAGTCAACAAGTTTGCCTTCTCACTTTATGCAACTATTGAATAACTAACTTATCTGTTTCATTAAAATGAAGAATTTGAAAGAACAATATAAATAACTTATTAAATTAGCACAAACAATAATTTGCAGTTGAACTATCTGGTTAATAGTATACTATATAATATAATATGTATATTCATAAAATGGCCCTTATTGAAATAAATAAATAGCTACATTTTGGCAATCGTATGAGCATTATGACTAAACTGTATTTGTACTAATCAGAGCAATACTAGCTATGAACAATTTCTTCATTATTTTAGTTCTGATATCATATACATTAAAAAGCTATAAAATGCTGTATGCATTGCAGTTAATACTGATATAAGACTCATATAATCTAGCAATGTTGCCATATGTCTCAGATTACTGCATGAACTAGTATTAGAAGAGGAATCATTAGGCGTCTGTTCAGTAGATACACATCAGTGTCTCCAGTAAAATCCTCAAGTGCTATTAAATACAAAAAACAACTAGATGACCACATAGTCAAACAAAAATTTATGATAAAAAAATATTTTCTGACCCAGTATTATACTGGAGTTTGTCGTTAAAGGTGGTGGTAATAAAGTTTGAACATTAATGCTGCGACTATACTCCGCTCCATTAACACTTATCACACAAGAATAAATATCTTCATCTGATGAATCCAGGCTGTGGACAAGAAGTGTAGTAGTGTAGTTCCTATATATCGAAATATTGTACATATCTTTGATTTCTGAGCTAATGGTATACTTAGTAGAATTATTAGTAAGAGGAGTACTGCTATTCCATCTTTTCCATATGAAGTTGGTTTCACTACTTAAATAGCCTAGAAACTGGCATGATAGTGACACTGTATCATTCAACTGTCCAATTACTAATGGTCTTCCATCTATGTCTGTACCATTACAACAAGTACTAGTAGAAAAGTGCATATATGATTAAACTATGCTTAATGAAAATAAGTGAGTATGGGTTAATATGCGATATTTTCATCACATGCTGTTCTGAAACGGCTTTAATGCCGTCAATGGCGAATTAAAAAAAAAAAACAAATAAAGAATTAGCTTCACCCTTTCATATGAGCAAACTTTGAAAATTATTTACCCAGAAGTTTTAATAAAATTTAAGACAATATGAATATATTATGTGATCTAACCAAAACACAAGGTTAGAACAATTACAAATACAAAAATGTAATGAGTTTCATTTCTTCTTATGGAATCAAGATTTACATAAACCACTAACATTATTATGTGTGTTAATATCAATGTGACCACTTGACTTTTTATGTGCTTTAATTATAGATGTATTACAATTTTTAACACTCTATTAATTGTTATTCCACTTTTAGAAACAAAAGAAGTGAATTATATCATTATAATAATGCCATAAGTTTTATATAGTTTTATTTTAGCACTGTGCTAAAAGTATGCCCATCAGCACTAAATGATGAACTTTACATACGCTGCATAAAAATTTTGTTCCTTACAATACAGCATATTCGCTAATTGTTTCATTCACATTGAAAAATCCAAGATAATAAAATTAGCCCCACGACCTACTATATCTTAAAAAAATGACCTACTATAAACTACAATAGTATCAAATAGTAACAATAATTATACTTAAACAATAGCCCCAACACCCAACTCTTTGATGAAGATTAATTTAGTAAACTACATTTAAAGCTGTAATAACTACATTACTTAATATTACCAATAAAATTAAATAAAGTATTCTTGTAGACTTACTTATTCCTGACATAATGAAAATCTTACTGACATGACTAATTCTAATTGTGTATGATACGTCACAGAAATATATGCCAGGTGTGGCTGGAATTCTAAGAAAAGAAGTCCTAGTTGCATGTGCAGTCAATATAGTAGTTCCTGAATCATTAATTGTAATTTCTCTGGGTCCTTTTCTCCATCTCCACATAAAACTACCTTCATTAGCTACAGTGCATGTCAATGTAAGAAATCCATTACTGAAGAGTTTTGACTGTGGTGTGATGATTGTATAGTCTAATGTAGGATTCAAGAAGGAGATATTTAAGTTTGTAGGATAAGTTACATTTTGTGAATTTAAGTAGATTGATATTTCACTCATGATAAACCAGGAGGTACTTTGAAGATTATTATGGTCCCAAACTATTATATATGCACGATATGAAGCAATAGAACGTAATTGAAGAGTTAAACTTCTAACTGTTGCATCCAAACCAGAGAGTTGGTCATTGTTCATTATATCAAATGGGATCAACGAATCATTCGTACTTGGCATTGTTCTGTTAGTACTTGAAGTACCATAGATCAGTATATTTGGTACTCCTACGCGTTGGCTGGGATTAATGTACAGATGCATGTTGACAGCAGATATCATGGTTATATTTGAAGTTGGAACCAAACTCAAGTATCTATTATCATTGTCTGCCCATGCAACAAATTGTCTACCATCTGATATTTTGAATAAGATTGGATTCACTGGACCAGTGTTATTGTCTGATAATATAGTGGGTGGGGAGCATTTAATAGAATTTGATAGTCTGACACAGTTATTGAATTGAGAATCTATACTTTCCACTCCAAGGTATATGTCTGGTTCAAACCTTAGAATATCCAAAGGTACATCTATAAAAAGAATATTAATTTAGTTAATAAATCACTTCGTTTGATTTTGTTGTCCTTATTATGTTGCCAAGTGTTCATGAGTGTATGTCAAAAATTTTCTAATAAAATTAAGAAAGGGTCTCAATTAAGAGCAAGTGAACAACAGCACAGAATCTGGTGGAAAAGTCTTACCTACACTGCCTGAAAAGTGTCACAAAATCGTAAATTAGTGTATATATTATGTTGATAACTAGTTAGTTAACCTCTACAGCCTTGTAAATTATTTGCTAACTCAAATTACCAAGACAGTTTATGGATTTTGTTATGGTTGTAAACAGACACTTTTCACCATGTGCTAGTTATTCCTGCTATTACCTTTGTGCACACAACCTGTATAGCTAAACATAATGATGCACAATTGTAAATAGGCCACCATTAGGAAAGGTCCTAAAACATTATCTACTAAAGATTGCACAATAATACTGAGAAGAAAAAAAGATTTACTTTTTTGCTATTTTATATAATTTTTATAGAAAAGCACCAAGACTTAAAAGCCTTTGCTGCATCAACCTAGTTGTTTTTGTGACTTTATGTGTAAAACATATAGTTAAATTTTAAAACCTTTGTCAAAGTATTATCAAAGCGTCAAGTAGTAATAAACTATACATATGACTTCCCGCAATGCATAATAATATCAACTGCTTGAATTTTTTACTACATAAAAATTAGTCCCAACACCCACCACTATGATGAAACTCAAGTTTTTTAAACTAAGTCAAACCATAATAATTTTACAAAGATACTCTTGTTGACTTACTTATTCTTGACGGAAAGCAATTTACACAGGTACTGAAATAATTAATTCTAGCTGTGTAAGATACATCACAGAAGTATGAATCAAGTACAAATGAAATTCTCAAAACAGAAGTCCTAGTTGCATGTGCACTCAAGATAGTAATTCCCGGATCATTATTTGTAATTTCTGTGGGTCCTTTTCTCCATCTCCACATAAAACTTCCTTCATTAGCTACAGTGCATATCAATGTAAGAGTTCCATTATTCAAGAGTTGTGACTGAGTTAAGAAAGAGATAGTTAAGTTAGAAGGATAAGTAATTAGTGAATCACTACAAACTGATATTTCACTCATGATAAACCAGAAGGTATTTTGAAGGTTATTATAGTCCCATACTATTACATATGCACGATAAGAGGCTAAAAAGCGTAATCGAAGAGTTAGTTTTTTAACGGTTGCATCCAAATCAGAGAGATGATCATTGTTCAATATATCGAATGGGATCAATGTATCGGTCGATTTTGAAGTTATTTGATCAGGATTTGACGCACCATAGACCAATATATTTGGTACTCCTACATGTTGACTGGGATTAATGTACAGATGCATGTTGATAGCAGAGACATAAGTTAAAGTTGCAGGTGGAACTAAAATCAAGTAACTATCATCGCTGTTCGTCCATGAAACAAATTGTCTACCATCTGCTGGTCTGTGTAAAATTGGACTTACTGGACCAGTATTACCGTCTGACAATATAGTGGGTGGGGAGCACTCAATAGTATTTGATTGTCTGACACAATTATCAAATCCAGGAACTATACTTGCCACTCCTGCGTATATGTCTGGTTTCATCCTTAGATTATCTAAACGTACTGCATTAAACGGAATGACATTAATTATTATAGCTGTAAAATTCACATTAATACCGTAGCATTAGGTCATGCCATTACGATTCAATTTCAGTAACCACCCAAATACACCCAAATCAAAAAATAAAACCTAGTAAAATGAGGTATACAAAAGTAATCTTTGAAACCACCATGGAAGTAGGAAATGTAATTACTAACTAGATTGTGATGTTAGGGAAAGTAACCTCTACCTGTATGGCTAACCTTACATTATTTTAGTAGTGTATATTTTAATAATGCAATTACTAGGGCAGGCTCTAAAAATTATCTTCTAGAGATTACATATAATAGTACTTATTACATGAGTCAGAGTGTGATATGGCAGAATATTTCATGAGCAGGCTAAGTTATTTTCAAGAGCCAGAGGCGGGGGTGAAAATAAAGCCTGAGAGTGAAATATCTTGCCACATCACTCTGACAACTGGATTTTATTTTATATTTATTGGTTTATTCCACACTAGATATCTTCACTACTGTAGTTAGTACTAGAGGAAGGGTAACTTAAGTTAGAGTTGAGTATTCCTCAAGATATAATTATGAATAAAACTAAATTGCTGTACAAAATACTCGGTGTTAACAATATGCATGGTCTTACATATTACAATTAGTTGAAATAGCTTACTATCTTACCATTATTTGTACAACCAATTGAATCTACTGCTAGAAATTCCTTTCGTAGAATAAGAACTAGAAGGAGAAGTGAAGTACATTTAACCTAAAAACAAGCAAACAAACAAACCAATAAGTGTGCACAAAAACAGCTGTATATATATGCATATATATATGTATGTATATATTTATATATATATATTTATTTATTTATATATATATAATATAATATATATTTGTATATAATATTTGTTTATAATTATATATATATTTATATATAATGAAAAAAGAAACAATTTTTTGAGATTAACATTTCAAAATCAAGACTCTGTAAAAGTGTCCTTTGACAGCCCTAATGAAATTGTAAATTGATGTATAAATTGCTGAAAACTAGTTCTTAACCTCTTGTGCCATGTAAACGTTTTGTTAACCCTGACTATTATCATAGTTGGACTTTTTCAATGGTTGTCTATGGACTCGTGTTACTACTTGATTATCCACATCTGAAGTATCAATAATTGTACTGAAATAGCAGACGGAAAGTTAGCACTAAATCCAGGCGTTTAAAGACCATGGCAAAATAGATAAGTTCAACAATAATATTAACCTTCTGCGGTGGCGCAAATATATTGAACAGGGCGAGTTTAGTTTCCACACAGAACATACCTTACACATATTATCCTCATTCCGGGGATGAAACTGAAGGTAATCAGTACGATACTGCAAGAACACAAACTTGAAGTTAACTAAATATAAGTGATAAACGTTAAAGTTGTAAGTTAGCTCACTTTCGTAAAACACGGAGTAATGCTATACCCTAGATGCTTGTTGTTTAAGCGTCCCCCATTTATTTGGGCTTTTTGGTCCCGTTTCAACTTTATAGACGTAATTGAGCGGAAAACAGACCTATGCGAGCAGGATATTCTAAGAAGTCATAGCTCTCTGAAGGGAAGACTACTGCATCCTTTTTTTCTTCTTTTTTTTTTCATGAATGGACATGTTTCTGAAGATGAAAAGTGGATTAAAGGGCACAGCTCCTTGGGGCCCCTTCTCTCTTTATGATGATATCACTCAATGGACATGTTGCTGAAAATGAAAGGTGGATGAAAGGGCACAGCTCCTTGGGGCCCCTTCTCTTATTATGATGATATCACGCAATGGACATGTTGCTGAAGATGAAAGGTGTATGAAAGGGCACAGCTCCTTGGGGCCCCTTCTCTTATTATGATGATATACGCAGTTCAGAACCTTTGATTTTATTCTTACATAATGCATTATAGCCCTGTGGCAATGGAGCTATAATTTAAGTATATAGTGTTGTTTTTGGAATGTTTTGTATAAAGTGAACAGATATCTACCCTGCTGCTCCTACCCTACAGTACAGGAAACACCAAGTCTTCACGTAGTGGTGATAGCTCTTTGTGGTAAATTATCTGCACTCTACAGTTAATGAATTACTTAAATACCCAGGTTCTAGTGGTATGTTCTCTTAAAAAACAACACGATTCCACTTCTTCTTTTAGATTTATGACTGATAAAGTATCTCCCACAACAAGAAGTTAACATTGGTATAAAAGTGGAAATTATATTCAAGGGTGCAAATGATATGAAGTAAACAACAACACCCGTTGGTTCTGTGACAAAAATATAGATTATTGGTTGCTATATGGATACATCGTTCAAGTCAATAATGCTATGTTGCTTTTTTAAGCAAAGATAGGTCTGTAACGCTTCTTTGCACAACCTTTGGTGGTGATTTGATTCGTTGGAAAGAGCTCCCAGCAGTGGGTAAATATATTCACATTGTATACAGCTAAACCTGGGAAAGTCTTAATACAAAAGCCTACACTGTAAACCAAAAGGTGTGTAGTTCACACCTAATTAAGCGTGAATCACTTATAACAATAGTCACACCAAAATAATGGTGTGATACGCACACCTCATAGTTTGGGTGTGAAATAGCTACACACCAAATTTAGTGTGACACCAAATTTAGTGTGAATTCTCACCACAATCACTATGAACTCATACTTACTTTAAGTTACATTGATTCTAGTAATACATATCAACATTTTTTTCCAAAAAGAGATTGGTGTAATCCCAGATCTCATTAATCAGCCGACTAAAATCTTACTCAACTCTCTTATCTAGCACACAAGTGTACAAAACATTTATAAGGTGGATTACAATGATAGTAGCATTGGTTTTTGCCTGCACATGAATATAATTAATGTTCGGTAAAGGGTCCATGCTATTCCATTGAGTGTGAATTTCACACTAAGTGTGCATTCACACTAGGAATAAAGTGTGAAGGACACACTATGCATAGGTGGTGGGCATTCACACCACCAGTTTGGTGTGAATTTGGTGGGTTTTCACGCTATAATTTTTACAGTGTAAGGGAAAAGAATAAAACCGAGGATTAACCGCGCTACACGCTTCCCAATTAGCTAAGTCGCTGAGTTCGGCTCAACTACGGTCAAGCGTTAAGCCTTCACTGAGCTCGTAAGGAAAAACGTGTCCTTCTAGGCTTCTTTCCGTTTTAACTTAGTATTCTATCTATTGTGTTAATCGTGAGCGCTACAATGCAGGGTCAAGTTTTATGCTGGGTAAGTCTGATATTAAGGTAGGTTGAATTTGTCTACCTGCTAGAGCAAATAGAAGTACAGCGACATTTAGCAAGTAGGATATCCACAGTCTAAGTTTTATGCAGATTTCATACCGTTCCACTTTTTTTCCCAGACTTATTGTGGCAATTCCCAGAGACATTAGTTGTCATTCTTTCACTATAAACACCAAAACTAAATTCTCCAAATTAACAGTGTGCGGCAGCATTTTCAATTATTTTATTTATCATGCTATTTCTGTACTATACTTCTTTAAACTATCATGTTGTTATTAACATGTTAATGATAGTTTAAGGGTGGCCCATAAAGTAACACCAACACGTAGTGTTCATGTAAAGTCCCTTGTCTTTTTAATTCATTTTAATAGTGAAATTGAAAGTACAATTTTAAAAGGTTAGCTCAGCATTCGACCTGTTGTCCCAAACATCACTAAACAGTATCCTCTGGTCATCCTAGAAATTGAATTGTTTACCGCTTTGAATTATTTTTTGGGTGCAGTTTAAACTCAAAAAATTACTGGATTTCCATTTCTACTCGAGTTAGTGGGGGTGGTAAGTTAATGCCACGCCCTTCACCACAGTATTTACTTGAAAAATTCATTGTCCACTAGACTTACGTAGGTAAGTCTTGTGTAAGTACGTTCAGTTACGTGAAAGTATTGTAGTTACAACAATTACTAAGAATATCCCAAAGAAAAAGTTTAAAAACGTGACTTGTTTTTTGTTTCAATTCAAACAGTTTGGGGGAGTGGTTACTATGGCATTGAATTCCTTTACCGTATAATACGTTATTTAAAAACTTGGACTTTTTTTTAGCAGCTTGAATGATGTTAGAAGTTAAAACCAAACGTTTAACAACGGTGTAATATTAGGCCCGCCCGCCATTTGTGCTCAAGTACACCACGAGTAGCATGAACAACGTGATTAAAATAATACGAGGCAAATCGGAGTGCTATTACGAGCGCTACCGACCCTTAGTAGCACAGGTTGCTCGTGCTATCACTTGCTAATAGTATAGGCCAGCTTTTTTTTAATCATTTGCAGTGTAGCTACACTTGTCCGGGTTCTAACCCTCTTCCACTACGAGATTGGACTTGGGCATGATTCCCTCAGGTCTTACTATCATCACCGAGATCGTCGATGTCGTTGTTTTGACTCAGTATTTGGCAGCGAGAGCTAGCAAGCGAGACATTTACAGGGGTAACACAATTGAAAATCGGGGATGCTTGTTTACTTATGTAATTCTGTACTTTGACCCTCGCGTTTTTGTGTTAGTTATGTGGCCAACCCCGTTAAACAGAATCCCCATGTTTATCGATCAGTACCCGTATCACCCTAGAAATTGAATTGTTTACCGTTTTGAATTCTTTTGTGAGTGCAGTTAAAACGTGACAACTTAAGGGACTTCCATTTCTATTCGAGTTAGTGGGGGTGGTAAGTCAATGCGCTCTTTGTCATGGTTATAAGCCATGGTTATAAGCCGTGCGCAACAGTATTTACCCTCTGGCTGTAGTGTATGTCCAGGGCTATGACCAATTTCTTAATTAATATTAACTAATTTAGTTCTGATATCATATACATATAAAAGCTATATAAATGCTGTATGTATTGCAGTAAGTACGTTATAAGATTCGTGTATTCTAGCAATGTTGCCATATGCTTCAGATTACTGCATGGACCAGTATTAGAAGAGGAATCATTAGACGTCTGTTTAGTAGATACACATCTGTGTCTCCAGTCAATTCCTCAATTGCTATTAAATACAAAGAACAACTTGATGACCACATAGTCAAACCAAAAATTAATGATTATAATATATTTTCTGACCCAGTATTATACTGGAGTTTGTCGTTAAAGGTGGTAGTAATATAGTTTGAACATAATGTTGCGACTATACTCCGTTCCATTAACACTTATCACACAAGAATAAATATCTTCATCTGATAAATCCAGTCTGTGGACAAGGTGTGTAGTAGTGTAATTCTTAAACATTGAATGATATATATCAGGAAAGGAAAATCAGTCTGGAGTTACAGCGGCACGTAACTATCTTTGATCAATATGTCAAGGTAAGTAAATTGCTCTCTTTATAATTGTATCTAAAGGTAATACTCACCTCCATTTGCTGAAGGTGCAGTCTGGCATAGCTAAACCCAGTACCAAAAGGGTCTGATTAGCCAGACTACTGAATATGCTGAGGGGGATATACAGTGCCACAGGCTTAACCCTCTCGTTCCTGAATTGTTTGGACGCGCGTGGAAAAATCTAATTTTCTACCGCAAAATAGAGCAGTGCCGTTTTATTTTTTTAACTCGATGCTGGCTGGGAAAACCCCATAGCAACCATATATCACTAAATAGACCAAGAGTTTGGGATTCCCCTCATTTTTTGATTGAGAAAATTGAATAATATTTAAGCCATCTACTAATACTTAAAAAAAAATTTTTTCCCCAAAAAAATCCACTTTTCCCATCAATAAAAAAATAAAATGAAATAGAAATAATATTGTTTGATGCATTATATACCAATATTATATTAGTTCAAAATATGTTCTTTGTTGTGTGTGGTGCTGATTGTGATCATGTAGGAGACATCTATGAGTGTCCACAAGGAACGTATGCCATCGGACATCGAGCTCCACTACAAAACAATTTCATATACACAAAAACACAAGATATTTGTAATACAAACAACAAATTATTCATGATCCTATATAATTGCAACTTTATGATGTATTGTATGCGGTTTCATACAGGATTTTTGTTTGGGGTGGGGCTCCGAGTGTACTTCGCCACACCCATTTTTTGGAACCTACACTACTTTGATGCACATCTTTGCATAAGAGTCTATACTTCACACTGATGATCAGTGTTCGGTCCTATGCTCTAAACGGCTCAGTAATGATAGGAACATAATGGGATACAATATCAGACTAAAAATAAATGCTTCCTAAATGTTCGTTTCTATTCAACTCCCAAAATTCTAGGGGGGAACCCAGCGTTAGCCTCCCACTGTATGAACACCTGCTATGTATACTCCACACTGTACATGAGAGAAACATGTATTGAGAAAGTGTACTTTGAAAATGAAAAGCAGTACAAGCACACACGTGGAATTCAACTTACCCAGCATGGATGGTGTCACAGACTGAACGATCCCTCCCATAGGATCCGGAACCTCCATATAATACAAAAAAAACACCGGAAAACAATGACATTTGTAACATAACAGCTGGCCTCGCTGAATTGAGCCCCCCCTCCCCCGTCATTACTTTTCACTGACATTCTTGTACCATAACCCCCCTTCCCCCGTCATTACTTTTCACTGACATTCTTGTACCATAACCCCCCCCCCTCCCCTTGTCATTACTTTTACTGACATTCTTGTACCATAACCCCCCCCCCCCCCTCCCCTGTCATATTTTCACTGACATTCTTGTACCATAACCCCCCAGCCCTAGCTGGACACCCAAATATCAGTAAGTTGAAAAAATGAAATTCAACTTACCCGGCGTGGATGATGTCACAGACCGAAAAAGACCACAGAGTTCGTTCTCTCTCAGGTTGGATCCGGAAACGCCACATACTGTTTGTTCATGGTTGCTCTCTCTCTTTCCACAAATGCACTGTTAGGAAAATTGGGGAAAATAGGGCTTTTAACCTCAACATTCTTTTAGCCACAAGCTCCAATTTTTCCTACCCACCTCTACAAAACCTCATTTTTTTCAGGAACAAATTGAGCAATAGTTTTCATTTTTTGCACCAGTTTAGTATGTGTGTATACATAAGTTTGGAGAGGTAACTATTTTATATTATATGAAATATAGGATCAAACCTATAAATCACCCAATTTCACCAAATTAGCTCAATATGGCAATATTGAGCACAATGTAAGAATCTGGTTCCTATCAGAGCCATCCATCCATTCTAAAATTATGGTCTTCTTAGCACCTTATATCTTCATATCAGACCTTAACTCCACAGATCTGTTGAGAACTGTCTTAAAGCAATTTTACTATCAAAATAAAAAAACCGGAGGTTAATTAACACCTTATTCATTGGCTACATGACATTGTGGTAAAATATTTAAAAGATATATGGGATGAGTAATGATGCCTTCATGTCTGTACCAAATTTTGGATCTCTAGTACCTGTAGTTAAAAAGATAATCACCAAATCATTAAAAATAACTAAAATTCTACTCTTTAAGCCTGTGGCACTGTAGGTGTTACAATAAGCATGGCCCCCTACTCTCTCTTATTACCCCTTGTGCAACCTGTGTGGACACAGAGTTTTTCTCTTTTAGACTTTGTTGGCCTGTGGGTTAAGATGACCTGATAATTTCTCCCAACAGAGTTGTTTAATGAGCTCTAGGCTTTCCCCATATATATCTTTATCATAACTAACTGGCACGCTTGCCCCAAATACATCATATCTTAACTTACTGGCACATTTGCCCCTAATACATTTTATCTGAACTTACTGGCACGCTTGCCCCAAATACATTTTATCTGAACTTACTGGCACGCTTGCCTCGAATACATTTTATCTTAACTAACTGGCACGCTTCCCAAATCTTAGCGAACTGGCACACTTGCCCCGAATACATGTTGTCATAACTAACCGGCTTGCGTGCCCCAAAGACATTTTATTGTAACGAACTGACATGCTTGAAATAAGGTTTATAGTACCTGGCTCGTTGCCTCAAAGACATTTTTATTACTAAATCGCGCACTTGCCCTGAGTAAATGTCATCATTATGTTCTGGCATGCTGGCGCCAATTATATTGTATTGTAATCATCGGGCATGTTTGCCTTCCGATTACACGCTAGGGTAGTTAACTGGCACGCTCGCCCCCGATAAGGTTTAGCTGGCACATCTCGGCCAAAGACTCGTTAGTCAGAACTGCCTGGCATGCTTGCCCCCAGTCTGATATATCTGGCGCACCAGCTTCAGATATTCTCGGGTTCGACCTGCTGGGCATGCCTGTCCCAAAGACCTATTAGTCACACTATCTGGTACGCTTGCCCTATATACATCCTCTGGCACGCTGGCCCTGACGGCATGTTAGCCCAGCTGTGTGGCAATCATGTCCAGGCCCGCATTGCATGACCCCCCTCCTAGCCCACCACAGCGTGACCCTGGCTAGTCCCATTTTAGTGGGTTATGACTGTCATTACAGGTCCTACCATACCTAGTGCACATTGCGCACTGGCAGACATGCCAACCTTCACCCCAATGGCTGGGGTAGGGTCTCCAGCTAGATCTGCTGGCATGAGCGGCTCTGGCACCCACCAGTGTAGGGGACACCGGATCCCTCCTGAAACCCGGCCCATTCAACCCGGCCACCTCACTCTCAAAGAAAGTCACCAAGAGAATCCTGGAGCTCGAATATGTAGAGATGGCCGAGGTGACTGCAGACACCATATCAGAGACGGTTCCAGGACGTCCCCAAACTCCAAGCCGGCCACCAATCACTGATATCTCCCAGTGGATCGAGCGATACTCACTGATGGCAGCATTGGTGGCGGCAAGGTTCCCTCACAAGGCCCCAGAACTCTTTGCTTACCAGTCCATGATTGTGAGGGCGGAAAGGAACTATGAGGCGGGCCGGTGGGTTACCTATGATCACCAGTTCTGGCAGAAAGCACTCGCCAGGAAGGACCTGAACTGGTCCATCCCAGACCCACGCCTGTATAGTGAGGCTTTCACGGGCAGGGCGAGATCCATTCCCCAGTGTTCATATTGCCTCCAGGATGACCACCTGCCTCAACAGTGCCCACAGAATTCTGACCAATTCTGGATGTCCTGGCCTATGGGGGTGATGCCATGGCGGAAACAGTTTGGTGGGCAAGGCCCATCAACTGCCTCATCTGCCCGTCTGGCCAATCGCTCCAGCGAGCTCTGCCAGAGGTTCAATGAAGGCCACTGCCGATTTGCGTCCTGCCGGTTTGCGCACAGTTGCAGACTCTGTGGGGGGTCACACCCAGCGGTTGCCTGCCCCCAGGGAAACCAGCATCCACGATCCCCACTCCATCCAGCGGCTCCAACCAGGGGTACATGGCCCACGACCAGACGCCAATAGGTCCCGGGGTGAACTGAGAACAATTTATGAAACGGTGTTTAACATCATATTGCTGTTGTAATGGAGCATAAATGATTCTATTAATTTGATTGTGTCACGTACAAGGGGCTTAGGGTAGTTAGGAGGTGAGGTACAGTGAGGGATGGCAGAGGTAATTGGGGTGGTGTGGGGGGGGGGGGGGGGGGGGGCAGGGGGATAGTGATTGATTGTCGAGTCTCCACCCAATAGGGTGTGACGGCCTACCGTGGCCCCCTTAAAATCAATTCATGTGCTATTAATTTCTACCAGGGTGGGCTGGTTTTGTTTTTGTTTATTGTTTTTACTCCAATTACATGCTGTCACCATGGTTGGTGTTGCCGATGATCTTTACATTTACACTGCTGATCTCCTCACGCTGGACTTTTGCCGTCCCTCCACCGGGCACATATATGATGAGCTGGCCGTTGTAAGTACCCTCCTGAAGGTAGATGCGTGGGAGGCAGCCTTGGTGCGCCACCCTGACAGGGCGTTTGTGAGCTACAGCATTCGTGGTCTCTGTGAAGGCTTCAGGACAGGTTTCCAGTAGGGGGACCCCGCTGGAGTCAGCCGCATTGAACATGCTGTCCACGAGGCTCCGGCCAGGTTTGATCGAGGAGTATATCTCCAAGGAGTCGGGCAAGGGTCGAATGATTGGTCCACTTCCTATGTCAAGGAGACCCATCATTCATTTGAATCAAGTCGGATTGGTACCCAAGGGCCACAATTCAGGGTAGTTCAGGCTCATTACGGACCTGTCGTTTCCACATGGAGCCAGCGTGAACGACGGTATCAGCTCAAATCTGGTGTCACTCTCATACATTGCGGTGGATGATGTCGCGGCAATCATGCAGGAACTGGGCAAAGGGTCCTTGCTAGCGAAGATGGATATAGAAGCAGCATATCAGCTCATCTCAGTCCACCCCCATGACAGGGTGCTGCAGGGCATGGAGTGGGATGGAAAGATCTATGTTGACCCCTGCCTACCTTTTGGGTTGCGGTTGGCTCCGAAGATTTTTAATGCAGTGGCAGATGGCTTGTGTTGGTGCCTTCGTCAGGCTGGTATCCAGTTTGTACTGCATTACTTAGATGATTTCATCATAGTAGCCCCACCAGACTCGGATGAATGTGCGAGGTCCGTAAAGATCCTTGTGCCAAACTCGGAGTGCCAATGGCTCCTGGGAAGAGTGAAGGGCCGTTGACTTCACTGGTATTCCTTGGTATTCTGGTGGACACAGTGGCAGGCGAACAGTGCCTCCCAGAGGGGAAGCTGAAGTCCCTTCTCCAACATTGGGGTGCAAGGCGAGCATGTCGCCGCAGGCAACTGGAGTCGTTGGTCGGACTCCTCAACCATGCCTGCAAGGTTGTTTGATCTGGGCGATCATTTTTAAGGAGACTCCTCGATCTACTCCACCAGACTGGCAACCGGCCAGACGGTCACGGTATGATCCGTCTCAGCAATGCGTGCCGTAGGGACATCGCATGGTGGAAGGAGTTTGTGCAGAGCTGTCATTCTTGCAATCGCCCCTCTCGCTGCCCACAGTGGAGTGCACAACTGATGCCTCTGGTTCCTGGGGTTGTGGAGCCTGGCACAATGCCAGCTGGTTTCAGGTGTCCTGGGACAATCGGGCACATGCCTTCTCAATTGCAGCGAAGGAGTTAGTGCCAATCATTTTAGCATGTGCAGCATGGGGGAAGGCATGGTACACCCTCCAGGTCCGATGCAGGTGTGACAAACAGGTGGTGGTGTCTGCCCTTCGCGCATGGTTGAGCAAGGACCAGGGAGTCATGCACCTCCTCAGGTGCCTTGTGTTTTTGGAGGCACGGGTGGGTTGTCACCTGGTTGGGGAATATATTGAAACATACAATAATTACTTGGCAGATGACCTCTCTCGTGTGTTTTTTCTGTCAAAGGTCCCATCAGCCGACAACCACCCAATGCCCATTTCACCCCAGCTGCTCGATCTCCTTCTGAACCCTCAGGCCGACTGGGTGTCCAAGCAATGGCGCAGTCAGTTCAGCACTATTTTCAGCAGGGACTGGCTCCATCCACCTGCAAGACCTATGAAGCTGCAATGAAGCACTTCCATGAGTTATGTGAGCAATACAACATCGTCAACCCTTTGCAGTGTCTGAGATGCTTCCCTACAGAAACTTGCTTGAGCTGTGGCGTGACCATTGCTCTTTGTTAACTCAGAGAACACTTAAAAACCTGTGATGTGAATTTAGAGGCAAACTATTCACAGTGTTCACCAGTTCTGAACTTCGACAATGTAAGGATAGTGTCCTTAAACTGAGGAAAATTAATATACAATTAATATTAGCTATTATTGCTACTTTTCATTTAAGAATTCGGTAGAAAAAAATCATTGTTTAGATTTTGATGTTAAATTCAAAGTAGTTCAAATTGTAAATCTTATCAGTTGGACTGTTTGAAAAACGAACAAAAAAATGTAAATAATTTGTGGTCATAATGTTATGTTTATGGCGAAGGAAACTAGAATTTTAACAAAAAATCAAATGCTACTAGATTAAGAAAATTTACTACCAAACTCTAATATTATACAGTCTATTCAAAGATCCCCTGAGAGGTCTCCACAAGAATCATTACATCCCTCTGAGCCCAAGTCTCCCACTAGTCCTTCATTTTCTCCTATTTTTCCTGTTCAGATAGTCACCAATGTAAGATAATAGACTTAATTAAGTCTAGCTTATTACAATGCGTCAGTATTTATATTTTATATTTAGGAATCTTTTGCGGATTTAACACATTTGGAAGACAAGATGATAGCTCAAGCAGTACAAGAAAGTGTACAAGAAAGGTATGTTATAAAATGTCAATAATAAATAGTTCAGGAGTGCTTCTATCTTATAGAGAGCCCAAATGCTTGAAGGATGCAGTGATTTTACTACAGAATTTGTCTGGCTTTACTTTTCCCAGGACAGAAAATGATTGGGCTGATACACCAAAATTATCAGTGGATATCAGAAGAAACTTTGTTGTAGTTGACATTTTAAAGGAAGCAAGATTTGATGAATTGAAACTGCTTTCTGTAAATTTATATTTTATTGTAGTTTATAGTTGTTTATTGGGAGCATATATATTTTAGTTTAATTTAGTAGGAGAGTCAGAGTACACACTGATGGTCTAAGCCGTGAATTTTGGAGACTTTTTGTTCAGGATGTGGTCATAAAATACTGTGTAGGAAAGCAGGGAAGTTGAAGAATGTTCCAGCACTACAGGTATTTGTATTGTACATATTGCATAACTTTGGCTGAAATATTGCCAGATATTTAAACAGTGAGTGAAATAAAGTCAGTGAGAAATTATTGATTAAGGGGAAATAAGTACTTTATTTGAATGCTTAATACATGCAACTTCAAAAAACAACTCCTTGATCATACTTAGTCTGTAGACAGATGCAGTTTATCAAAAAAATATCCACACATGAAATATAGGAAATTCTTACACGCCATGGATATGATAAAATATCACATCTATTAACCATTAGACACATAATTTATTATGTATCTTTTATCATAGGAAGCTAACTAACTTTTTGACTTATTTTTATGTTAGAAGAACATTTTTTTCTTATGGGTAAATTGACTGGGATGTCAATACTACAAGGAGGTTGTGGCATTCCTGTACTGCATCCTGCTGCTTACAATTATCTGGCTAGGGTGATTATTTAGGACAGATAGTTAAGGATGATGATGTACCTGATCTTCATATTCGTCAGCTTTTGCAAGAGGTAAATCAATAAATGGTATTAAAAGAATCTTGCGAAAATACACTACTTGGTTTCCTTGAGATTTTAGTGTGCAAGATTTCTACATCAATTCAACTTCAATACTCCATAAATTCAAGGATGACCACATATTTTAAGGGTGGCCGCACATAGCAACGCGCACTGCCTGTAGATCCGGACATTAATTTATTCCCCGCCAATACCCCACCATTCGATAATACGCGAGCAGAAACAATCGCGCAGTAGTAGCAGAAGTATAATTTGCGAAGTTGTGGTGTTTTAATTTAGCTTCTTGTTGTCTCATATTCGTTTATAGCAACTCTCCATACGTCGTCTGAGCTCACGCAGTAAGGTGCACCTGGCTGCCTCTCCTCCAGTAGCCGTTCTCCGGACTCTGCGCACCTGAACTCAAGCGGATGGATCCACCAGGCTCGATTTCTGCGGAGCGAAGACTTCCCAAGATGCGCAGATCTAATACCTTCACCTCTGGCTATCTCCAATAAACTGCTCTCTCTTCTGACTCTATTGTTATTGTTGTATTGATGTTTGTTTACTCTTGATATAGGCGGGCTCTTTTTAGAACCAATACAAACTAATTGAGAAAAAAATTGCTCGCGTACTCGTAGTTACGAGATATGGGGGTGGGGCTATTTCTTAAGAATTGCGAGTGGAATTAAAGTTCCAAATTTTGTAACAGTTTTTCTTGGAATCTAATAATGAGAACACATAAAAATTTTACACACGGGTAAACCAAAAAAAATGAACTGCACCACGTAAAGAATTTTTTATTATCTTATAAATAGAAAAAATTGCGAATAAATCATAAAGTAATATTGAAATGGAGAATAACTCTTTGTCTTGCAGTAGAGTATCGGCTCGGCTAGTAGTGCACCAAATTGCGGAGCTCCAACTTACCGCACCGCTCCAAAAAACTGCTACAAAGTTTTATAACTAGGCCCCGATATTTCCTGATATTTCTTCCAGATTCGCTCTAAAATTAGTGAGCGGCTCCTTCGGCAGGTACTTTGTCCTTGTGTAGTAGTGGAGAAGCCCCTGTGAGTATACAATAGTAGTAATCGTGCATAGCAACCATCAACAAAAAATTGCGTAGGCGGTGTGCGGCCACCCTTAAACAGCTGACTAGAAGCTAGATAATCCCTACTAACATCAAATCAAATATCTGAGCTAGAATAATCTTGATTAGTCTGGTGTTGCGAGTATATGGTACAATGTATTTTATAGATGCATGTATGTAGTAGGTTTGTGTGTGTTGATAAGTGCAGTAGAGCAAAACTCAAAAAAAATTTCAGAAATCAATAATTTAAAAAAGCTGTGTTTGCTTACTTTAAGTACAGTAAAATGTTATTTTACTTGTTCTAAATTGCACTCCCTACCAGAAGACATACCTTTGAATGACCTATACTCATTATTATAATATTGTGGGGAAGTCATAAGTGTAGTCTTCCCCACCATATAGAACTCTATCTTTAGTTCAATGTTATTTCTATTCCATTTATTCATTACTATTTGATTACCAAATTAACCCACGGCTTTGCGCGCCATGGGGCACGTGACAATCAGATGATTATAATTACTTTGTATCAAATTTTTTTTTCATTGTTCAATCCAATATAAAATTTAAAACCTTTTATCACACCTAGCAATGTGAGGTGAAGAACATACACCATTGGGATTGCTCCTCCTGCCCCAATATCCCAACACTGAACCCACAAAAATAAATGCTACCTTCAGTTTATTTTCTACCCCTCCTCTTCTTCTTCCAATTTCAAACTCCTTCACCATGGGGTGATGACAGAGGTAACACACACATGCATACACATCATAATGCATACACCACCAATACACACACACACATTTAAAAAACCTATACACAATTGCATGCATGTAATCACACAATGCATAGACATATGAGGCACTAATAACTATATCAATTTAAAATGCTGCAATTATTATTTAGATCAATGTAAATTGGAAAAAAAAAGAACTTTGATAGACAACTTCTCTATTTCTCATTTACAGATTGATTTAACTGAGAATGATGACCAGCTCAGGTCACTATTCGCAGATTCCACTAAAGAATCAATTCTTTTAGAAACTGGATTTCGATTGCCTTTGTGCCAACTTACATGTGCAGACATAGAATTACTTAAGAGTACCATTAGAGATTATCATTTTTCTAGTAAAAATAAAACTAGAGTTGGATCAATTTGCTGCTGGTCTGGAAACAGTGGGTGTCTTCCAGATTTATCAAGAACATTAATTGCCCCACTTTTTGTGAAACATGAAAGTTCCAAGAAGATAGATAAATGTATAGCTGTTTAATTAATTGTGTTATAATTATTACATTCTGTCTCATGAAGTAGCAACATGGGATCAGCCTATTTAGTTATTATGATTACTCCGAATTTAATACTTCATTTCTTAATACAGATTATTTTAGATCTCTTTTTGAAGTTTAGCAATTGATCCTCAAAGAAAATGTAATGAAGAGGCTACATTCATTTATTTTATGGACTTCATTGATGATTGTGAAGGTATGTAGCTATTAGTATCACGTAGCCAGACCCTTTACCTACAGCTATGCTGGGAAAGGGTCTGGTGGCATTAGTACATAGTACCAGTTCAAAAGGAATGTAATTAGTCCTTCACCAGATGCTCCGTGGTTAAACCCTTATGTAAATGTAAAAATACCGCACACGAAACACTTCAATGCAAATTGCTTGTACAAAATATCTCTTGCACTGTAAGAGGTGGCACTTATTGGTGCGCTATAAGGTACAACGTACTAGCTTATTCTCCTAGCTTATAACAGTGGCGTTAGCCTCATCCAACACATGCGGACTTCCCCTTACTTTACCCCTGAGCCATGACAAATATGAAAACTTCAAAGAAGCTATGATTTTGTCACTTAAAGGACATGATGGTTTAGCTGAGTAACAGAAACACTATTAGCAGTGTTGTTTTAGTTAACTAAAACCTAAACCCCTTAGTTTTGGAGTAGTTTGCTTTTGGTAAGAAAAACTAAGCCATAGCTAGAAACATGGGAAAAAAACTAAACTGGTTAATTATTTTATAAAGACAAAACTAAAATAAATGAAATATTAGGTAGCCATTACTGTGGGCGCACGATGGGCGGACCGCTCAGTCGTGACTGAAGGCGCTCGCACATGGTGGCCTAGGAACGCTGCCACCAGAATCGCTTGTCTCCAGGCTGGCGGACCGGACCTCCTCTACCACTTAGGAAACTAAGTTAATGTAATTGAGAAGCGACCTGGCTAATTATTTAGAAAGACAAAACTAAAATAAATGAAATATTAGGTAGCCATTACTGTGGGCGCACGATGGAAGGACCGCTCAGTCGTGACTGAAGGCGCTCGCACAAGGTGGCCTATGAACGCTGCCACCAGAATCGCTTGTCTCCAGGCTGGCGGACCGGACCTCCTCTACCACTTAGGAAACTAATTGAGAAGCGACCTGGCTAATTATTTTAGAAAGACAAAACTAAAATAAATGAAATATTAGGTAGCCATTACTTTAATTTCATTCCTGTATGCATGCTAAGCTGCTATAATACTAATAGCATATTTAGCTAGGTAAATTTGAAATATTAACACTAGCTACCACAAAATTTTAATTTCAAGTGAAAAGGTACCGTCATAAAGGATTCACCCTAGAAAACCCTATAGTGCCTTTATACATACTTTTGGAATGTTTAGGCAACTTAGCAAATCATACAGTTCATTGAGAATTACAGTGTTTTTTTTTTATTAGCTATTGTTATTTCTATGTGTCTCAATTAAATTTTATTATCTGTAGCTAATTATATCTTCTTGGGAATTTGTACAGTAGCTAGCTATAATATAATAGCCGTAAAAAGGTGTAGGTCAATGAGACAAATATGAGTCCAAAAGTAAAAACAAACTCTGGACAGGGATGATGTTGCTAGCATACAGTCAACACCCAACTATTCAGGAGGGTAATTTCTGATCATAAGTTAGTTCACACTTTTATTTAATAGGAATTATTATTCACTGTGGCTACGTAATTTTTTTAGTTTCTTTTTTTTTGTGGTTTATACATGTCACTTGCTTACATGCAAATTAAGGAGATTATAGTGACAGTTTCTGTCGAGAGTGGTTGTTGTTTTGTGTGTTTTTTCCTGACATGTGCTTCAATCTGGCTTGCTAATTTAAACAAAATAGTACAAGTAGGTGATGGCCTAAAGTTGGTGCCAAAGCACCCCTCCCACCCCCAACCTCGGATAACCCCCCCCCCTGCATTTCATTATCCTCACCTGAACTACTTATGCCATTACCCTTCAATATTCATTAGTACTGTAGCTACTAGCTATATCGTTAGAGTACACTGCAACACCAAGATATTGTTTAGTGTGGTTAATACACACTAGAGGCAATTTGACTAGTCCCAGATGGACACAAATATGCTAATTGCTGCAATTTTGTAGTAGCTAACATGCCCAGGAGTACTTATTGTTCACTTTCTTTCTGTATACCAGGATATAGCTAGAATTTAATGTATTGTTAACCCAGAATCATTCTACTAATTCACTGATATTATTCCAGAAGAAAATGTAGCTAGCTAGCTATTACCAGAAGATAGGCCCGAAACACAATGTTATTTATGAGGGTAGCTTTTATTTGATGTGACATAAACTACAATAAGGAAGCTATCTGATTTTATTTGAGACAAATTGAATTGACTCCATGTAAAGTTCAATACCAGCTGCGGATCTAGTGGATTAATAGTTTGTGACAATTCCTGATAATCTTGATAGCATAGCAAAGATGGGGGTAGGTCTATGTCTACCACATTGTCTTCAGTGAAAGGAATAGGTCCATTCCAGTCTATACCATGAATGTTCATCTGCAAAAAGATTGACAGAAGGTTAAGGCAGGAGGAGTAGAGGCATGAATGAATTAAACTAGTACTTGTATTGCTGTGCTTGCCACATTGTACTTTGAGCATGTCTCAAGTAGCTAATTGAGAAATAAATACACTAAGGGATATATGTACACGTCCAGGTTTCATAAAAATAAATGCTAAAGTAGTTTGTAAAGAAAGGCCTTTCATTTCACTATGTACTCACACTATATACCATGTTTGCCATCCTCACCCAAGATTCAGCCCTGCATTAATACTTACTTCTGCAGTGTCAGTTCAGGGTGAAGTCCACTCATCCATAACTGACTGGGACTCATTTATGATTCAGATGATAAAGGATGATTTTCCAAGCATCCTTAAATAAAATTAAACTCCTGTTGATACGAGGCATATAGACATAAGTGAAGACAAAAAAGATGGACATCACATTCTGGATCCATAATATTAATATCTTCCATGTAATAAAAGAGCCGATAATATAAAACGATACATGCACTAAATACATCACCCCATAACCATTCAATTCTCTGATTGTGGACACTTTGTCCACAAATAAAACTTCCTCTTCCACTACCACGATATCTGACTGGGTTCATAGATCTCTCTTGTGACTTGTCTTCTCCCATTCTCAATGGACACTGAAAGGCCTTATGTCCTGGTTTCTGACACACAAAGCATGTCAGTAGTATTCTCTTAGGTCTTGGGGGAGCTACCTGGTCAACACTTGGACTCACTCTCTTTTGACCTTCAGTCACCACAGACCTGCACTCGAAGGCCTTGTGGCCAGGCTTCTTACAGCTATAGCATACACTGTTGTCATCCTAGTGGACCACCAACCTCCCATACCTGCTCTCGATTCTTCCTTACTCTTTGTCTCTCACCTCCAGAAACACACGACATGCCTGGGGAAGAAATTGTCTTGTCATGGCTCTCACAAGCAAGAATTTGCACCCACTAGGACTCTCAGCATTGTGGAATAACCCATCCGCTACTATGTACATTGTGTCAAACGCCAGATCAGCCGTCTGGGATTTAAAAAATGCTCAACCATAAACCAAACATTTTATTTCTGTGCACGGCTTCATTTTCTCCTACAAATGTCAATGAAGCACCAGGAAGTGCGAACACTCAGCGTATGTCCACAACAGATCAGCAGTAGAAGGAACATCTGTTAAAAATTATTTCAAACCTAAAACATCTACACACAGACAGTTACTACTTACGGCGATACAAAGAAAGAAGCAAACAACAGAGCTAAGGGAACGCCTCTAGGTTAAAATAGATCAGCTCCGCGGAATATAACTCGACTCTAGAGCCCCCTTACGCGCGTGAAGCGCGACAATTGCAACTGCAGTAGTACACTCTCAAGCTGCAATTTTCAGCTCTTGTGATTATAACGTGCGGTAAAGGGGCCTTACTGGTAGCGCACTAGCACATCGATTGCATGTACGAACGGCTAAAATCGACTAGCTGTTGAGTTATGAGTTACGTATTATTCAAGGTCACACAAAACGATACAGACTTCTGGCTCTAGGCAGCGCCAGGGAACAAATCGTAGCAACATACCCAAGCTCAACAGGACTCCAAAGCGACCAAACAATTAACAATTCTGACACAAAACTCATAACACTAATTAAACACTAAAGTTAAATTAACATTACTCAGGCTTGCTTCTACATGTGGGCCTAGCCCACATGCTCAAGCACACCACTAGTTTTAATTAGGCAACCATTAGTGCAGGCCTTAAAACATTATCTTCTCATGTTCATGTTTATAGCTTATATTACTTGATTCTTGTACTGATAATACTTTGACAAAGGTTTTTAAATTTATTAACTATTGTTTTACACAAAACAACTAGGTTGATGTAGCAAAGGCTTAAGCTCATTCTATTGTCTTGGTGCTCATCTATACCAATTATAAAAAATTAAATATTTTTTTTCCTCATATCCCTTTACAGCAACTCTCCATACGTCGTCTGAGCTCATGGGGCAAGGTGCATCAGGTTGCCTCTCCTCTTGTATCCGTTCTCAGGAGCTTCCGAGATGCGACCTTCCGAGTTCCGACAAAGGACAGGACAGAATTCCCACTATTGCTACACCATACAAAAAGTGCTTCAATCAAAGTTTACTACAGTTCAGACAATTTTAATGAATCAACAAGTTCTATCGGGGTCCACAGAGGCGTCGATGAAGTGTATTTCTTACCCGCAGCCCAGTTGTGAGTAGCCAGACTTTTACCAATCGCTAAAGCGGGGAAAGAGGTGGACCTAGGGCAAGTTGTGCATAATAAGTGTGATATTTTAGCAACCCCATGCTCTAACTTCCCGAATGAAATTCAGTTATTATTCGCGTACTTTTAACCTCAGTCTAATTGATATGATTAAAAGCCAGTATATATTATGTTCTATTATTTTAATTATTAATTTTTCACTCAATTTATATAATCTAATACACTTGGTACAATCAAATATTAGATAAACAGTCAAAAAGTGATGGTTTCCAGAAGGGACAGCTTCTCAACAATGGACAAAACTGGTGTTCCCATTTTGTCCTTTATTGGGAAGTTCACTGTAAATCATGAAGTAATATTGATATGGAGAAGAACTTGTTGTCTTGCAGTAGAGTATGGCTGGTTAGATGTGCACCAAATTGTGGAGCGCATGCCCTCTTTCCCCCCTAGCCAGTTCTACTCCACTGTACCTTGAACTATGTAAGTTTATCCAAGTCCAATATCACACTCATGAAAGACCCTGAAAAGCTGACCAATTAAACCAGCTAAAATACTTTGACCACTAGAGCTCAAGTGTCATATGATACCCTTTTCCACTGTCTCCAAGCGTACCATTTTTGTGCACTCAGATGGCAGCCAGAGTATGGAGAAGTTTCTTATGCATTGTAACAAAAGCTACCCAGCAGCATTCAAAAGAAAAGAAAATAAATTAAAAGTCCTTCTTATTTGAAATCAAATTATCACAGCAACTTAACTTTTCTTTGAAATATTGGTCATATTTTTTAATTTATTTGTTTATTTGTTAATGAATTTATATTAGTTCTTTTATTAATTTTATTAGTTTAATTAGTTATTTATTTATATTATATTATTTGTTCATTTATTTATATATCATTTATTCATTTATTTATTCATTTATTTATTCATTTATTCAATTATACATTCACCCATTCATTCATTTTATTTATTTAAATTCTATTTATTCATATTTTTATAATAATTTTTTTATTATGAAATCCCTTTCTCTTTCCAAGTTAGTCGAACATTATGTCCATTTTAAGCAGTATTGCCCTTAGTGCAAATGAAATATGAAATCTTGCAGGGTTGAATTGTGCTACTGAGACGTTTAATAGAATGAATGTATTATTATTGTGGGAAGATAAGTGAAAGGGTAGTTGCAGTGGCCTATGCCCTGTCAAAATGTACTGCAAGTGCTGTAGCTATTGTATGTACTATAACTATAATGAGTGTAACAAAAAAATAAGATGCTATAGCTATATTAAGCATCTGTAGGTAAGCCACGATGTTGACCAAGGGGTGGGGTCACTGTACAATGAAGGGGTCATATCAGATGTTGACCTGGTGGGGTCACTGTACACAATGAAGGGGGTCATATCACTCTTGTGTAGTTGAGCTGAGGTTTCATTATACACTATTGTGTAATGACTGGTCAACCTGCACTAGTGTACAATTACCAAAATTCAACCTGCACTATTGTATAATGACTGTGGTAATTTTTAAGTGGGGAAGGGGGGAGGGAGGGGGTGGGACTTAGTCAGACTCTTTACCTGCTACAATAAATATAAGTGTATGTAAACCTACTTGCATTGAGCTAAGAAAATGCATCTGTAAGCATACTTTTATAACCAGAAACATGCTTTGTGACTATCTAAAGTTGATGGAATAGTGCAGGTGATTGATGCCCACAGACATAAGAAGGACATTCAATATAACATTTGCTTGGAACACAAAATTACCTCTTCTAGAAGTATCTGAAAAGAATTGGATTAAATTGAGAGCAATAAAAATGTGTGATTTGTTGAGGAACAATTTCATCACTGGATATGAGTCTTAAATGTTAAGGTCAAGTATAGAAGTGCGTAGCGGGTCATATTTCGAGATAAATGGAAATGGCAGATGACAGTTTTTGTCGCAGACTTCCTCAGACTATTTTAGTATGCAATATAGCAACTTAGCGGCAAGGTGTCACAATGTCGTGATCATCTTAAACAATAAACAAACAAACAAGATTAAACAACAACAAATAGCCGGCTCTTAATAGAGAAAGAAGAAAACTACTGTTTGCCATTCAACTGCAAAATATACAGCGTTGCTATCAGATTTTGCAAGATACTATCCTGATGGTTCATCTTCAATAAAGAAATAGTTCAGTACATTACACATGGCATTGATAGATAAACATCAGTATTATTTGCCAAATAAAATGGTTACTTATAGCTTTTTTTAGTTAGAGCACTCATTGTTAACGTGTTGTGGATCTATTTGAAAAATAGTGAGCAGGTAATGGGGGGTTCTCTTTGCACGGCTACTTTTAACAGAGGTCATAGGGCATGCTGGGGATTCTTCTTTTTTTACCTGGACCTCCAAGGAGTTGAGAAAGTGGTAAACGAGGCCACCGACTTCGCAACCTAGAATAGCATTGAATTACACCTCTATGTTTAAGATGATGAAATATCACAGGAAGTTTGCACAGTAGAGTCTGCAGTAAGTAAGTCATACTAATTTTCACCTAATTTTTCTATAAAATGAGCTGCACCAAAGTGAATAATTTATTTTCTGTCTTCTATTAGATTCATTGAATACTATTGGTTGTTGAACATCAAGTGGTAAACTGGTAGGGCTATCATACTCTTATAGTCAGGCTCCTAACCACTACCATGAACTGACAAACACTGCACCATCAATACACACTCAATCCCCTCTTAACCGGACGCCTCTATTACGGGCACGCCTATCTACCGGGCGGGGTTATTCAAACTCCTTTCGTCTATTCTTACGGTTCGCGTATATCGCGTCGATCCTTACCTATAGCAGATTTCCACGTGGACTTCGTTACCAGAGCTGAAATGGAGAGGCCCGCAGTTGGTAGCAAGCGAAAGCGGTCAGTTCTAACGCTGGAGAAGAAACTGGAAATTCTAAAGGAACTGGAGAAGGGTTTGTCTCAGCGTGTAGTCGGAGAAAAATTTGGAGTAGCGAAGTCTACCGTTGCAGACATCTGGAAGGACCGACAGAAAATAATTAACGCTATTTCTTCAAGTGAGTCACCTTTATTACTATCATTTAATTAAACAAGTGTATTACACTACACCATATAAGGAATGATGTAGTGTAGCTTGATTTATTCATGGTAATATTATCACAACCAAAATTGTAGCTAAGAAGCTTATTGGTAGCATTGATTCAGACCAGGCTGTCTATGGACATGCACTTAACTATTACAACGAATAATTAATACAACACAACTACAACACTATACAAGATAACGATAGTTATTCAATTGTTCCTAGGTTTTAAGGTGTTTACTCGGCGAACAACTCCTTCTACAATAATTAATGCTACACTATGGAAAACACTAGTAAAGGGGTGCCTACTCATTTTAAATCTATCAACTCCTCTGCAGACATACTGGCCACTGTGCTTTTTCCTTAAATTGTACAAGGTAAGCGTATTATTTCGAATGGTTTTATTTTGACTTCCAAAATTGACACTAAACCATTCCACAGAGTTACCGCAGTAAAGGGTAACTGAACCACCTTCCAAAACTTCTACCCAGTTCGGTACCACTTTATTCTTCGGTACTCTGTCATAAACTATCATTAATGCGGAAACATTAAATGCTTGTCCTTCGTGTACTCCGTTGCAGTAATAAAACCCAGAATCTCTTTGTAATAATTTGTTCAGTGTTATTTGATTCGTTCCTAGGGTATGCCTGTCTTCGATGTTCGGCCAATAGGGCCCGTTAAAATGATGTGCCCAGTACACTGGGGATGAACTGCCACAATAAATAGTAACTGAAGAATTTTCAATAGTGTATATCCTATTGGGTACCACCATTTTATTGTATATATTTATTGTCTGCCAGTCTTCACAAGTACTAGATGCGATAAAATAAATTTGCAAGACGAATACTAATGCCATTAAAATTGAAATTATGTAGTAATTTTAGTCTCAAAAGTGTGCATTTCGCACAGTGCTCTAGACACACAAAAATCAATGTGACCGAACTCTATTAATTGAAACGCCAGTGTATTCAAGCGGAGCACCACAGTAGTGGAGAGCAAGATAGACTGGGTTTGTAATCAACAATGATGAAATCGGGAATGTAAAAAGTGTCAAAGTAGTGTGACACGTGGCACATTTACTGTAGTACTTACACTGTTACTAGTGATGTGCTTGAGCACAAATGGCGAGCGAGCCTAAAGACTATACTATTTTTATATGAATGATTTTGACTTCTAACACTGAAGCTACTGAAAATAAGGTCCAGTTTTTTTTATTTAGCATACAGGGTAAAGGGATTTCAGTGCCATAGTAAAAACTCTCTGCAACTGCTTGAATTGAAGGAAAAAAACAACAACAAAACAATGCACGTTATTTAAAAGTTTTCTTTGTGATATTCTTTAGCTAAGTAGTGGTTGTAACACACAATGCTTTGACACAACTGGACATGCACCTACACAGACTTACCTTCGCAGTAGTCTAGTAGTGGACAATGTATTTTCAAGTAAATACTGTTGCGCACGGCTTACAACCATGACAAAGAGCGCATTGACTTACCACCGCCACTAACTCGTTAAGTTTTCAAGTTTTAACTGCACCCGCAAAAGAATTCAAAACGGTAAACAATTCAATTTCTAGGGTGATACGGGTACTGATCGATAAACCAGAGGATTCAGTTTAGTGCAATTTGGGACGGGGTCGACCACATAACTAACACAAAAACGCGAGGGTCAAAGTACAAAATGACATACGTACGTCCATACATATATAAACTAGTGATGTGCTTGAGCACAAATAGCGAGCGAGCCTAAAGACTATACTATTTTTATATGAATGATCTTGACTTCTAACACTGAAGCTACTGAAAATAAGGTCCAGTTTTTAAATTTCGCATACACGGTAAAGGGATTCAACTCTCTGCAACTGCTTGAATTGAAGGGAAAAAAACAACAACAAAACAATACACGTTATTAAAACGTTTTCTTTGTGATATTCTTTAGCTAAGTAGTGGTTGTAACACACAAAGTTTTGACACAACTGGACATGCACCTACACAGACTTACCATAGCGGTAGCCTAGTGGACAATCTATTTTCAAGTAAATACTGTTGCGTACGGCTTATAACCATGACAAAGAGCGCATTGACTTACCACCGCCACAAACTCGAATAGAAATGGAAGTCCCTTAAGTTTTCAAGTTTTAACTGCACCCGCAAAAGAATTCAAAACGGTAAACAATTCAATTTCTAGGATGATACGGGTACTGATCGATAAAGCAGAGGATTCGGTTTAGTGCAATTTGGGACGGGGTCGACCACCTAACTAACACAAAAACGCGAGGGTCAAAGTACAAAATTACATACGTACGTCCGAACATATTATACAAATAAACTAGTGATGTGCTTGAGCACAAATGGCGAGCGAGCCTAAAGACTATACTATTTTTATATGAATGATTTTTCTAACACTAAAGCTACTGACAATAAGGTCCAGTTTGTTTATTTAGCATACAGGGATAAGGGATTTCAGTGCCATAGTAACAACTAACTCTCTGCAACTGCTTGAATTGAAGGAAAAAAACAACAACAAAACAATACACGTTATTTAAAAGTTTTCTTTGTGATATTCTTTAGCTAAGTAGTGGTTGTAACACACAATGCTTTGACACAACTGGACATGCACCTACACAGACTTACCTTCGCACTAGTCTAGTAGACAATGTATTTTCAAGTAAATACTGTTGCGCACGGCTTATAACCACGACAAAGAGCGCATTGACTTATCACCGCCACTAACTCGAATAGAAATGGAAGTCCCTTAAGTTTTCAAGTTTTAACTGCACCCGCAAAAGAATTCAAAAAGGTAAACAATTCAATTTCTAGGGTGATACGGGTACTGATCGATAAACCAGAGGATTCTGTTTAGTGCAATTTGGGACGGGGTCGACAACCGAACTAACACAAAAACGCGAGGGTCAAAGTACAAAAATGCCTTACGTACGTCCATACAAATAAATAAACAAACATCCCCGATTTTTTCATTTTTACCCCTGTAAGTGTCTCGCTGGCTACGCTCGCTCGCCAATAAACATCCCCGGTTTTTTCATTTTGACCCCTGTAAGTGTCTGGCTCGCTGCGCTCGCTTGCCAATAAATAAATCAATAAACATCCCCATTTTCGATTGTGTTAACCCTGTAAGTGTCTCGCTCGCTACGCTCGCTCGCCAATAATGGGTTGCTTAAAAATAACACCTCACGAGGTATTTGCCAGGAGCCCACTTTGAGCCCTTATAACTTCTACACCAATGCATACTTTACCAAGTGAGCTTATATAATAATACCTTATATCCATTAGTTTCTTTCTTTCAAATATCATTTAGTTGGACTAACTATGGAGACAATATTATTAGGCTTTAAACTGGGGTATCCAGGCAGCCTTCCTATTTAACACCTAAACTAAGTTATCCAAACACCCCATTTTTAACAGTGTATTACTGTACTTTTGTAAAGTATTTTTAACGAGCAGTTCAAAAATCATGGATAAAGACATATGTGACCGGTTTTGGGAAAATCGGCCTAAACACGCGGCATCTAAAGTTTTCTAATTTACTCTACCAGTAGGTTGCACGGGGCCTTGGGATGCCGTCCTCCTAATTTAGAAGCTGTAGCACAAGCCGTCTTCGCCCAACGTACTACAACACTTCAGTATTTTGCTAAACTTATTATTGCTGATTTAAAAAAAAACGCCGGGTAAAGGCGTTGCTAAGGTCAGGGGGCGTGACTTGTGTCCGTATACTATTACTACGTGTCTCCGAGACACTATGGAGAATAAACCGGTTACAGGCGATTGAAAGAAGCCTAAAAGGTTTAATGCAGGGCTCCTTAAGAAACTATGATGGCGAAAATTGCGTGAGTACGTGACTTACGTAGAATATGGTAAGTGAATTAGTTAGCTACAGTTTTTTCCCGCCGTTAGTGAAAAGCCCGTCAATAATTTCTTAGCAACTCTCCGTACACGAGTCCAACCCTCCTAGTGTGAGTTCTAGAGCACGCCAGAGCTTACAACTGCGTCATAAGCTAGAGCTAACTGGTGTCTATCCATTTCTGCCATAATTTTTATTTCGAAAAAAATCGACCCATAAGGCTTTACCCCGGGATTGAAAAAAATTGTTTGCCGCGTTTAGGCCGATATTCCCAAAACTGGTCACATATAAATAAAAGTGTGGCTCAATCACTTATTGTCTCTGATCAGGTTTTTTAATCGAACCAAACTGCCCCTGGGCGTGCAAAGGGCCTGTATAAGAACCATTGAGTTTGCACTTTAAACTGTTCAGATCTCAAGAGAATCACATGATTCTAATTTTAAAAAATAACAACAACATTTCTTTCACCACATAGTGAAGGTTGAAGTTCTCTGCACTGAATAATATGATGAGTAGCATCTATGTAAAGTGCACACAATCAAAATCATAAAATACCTGTAGATAAAGTCTAATGGGTAGAGAAAAGAGTTCAAGAAGCTTTGTAGTCACTATAGGTACATCTTGTGTTTCTACTGTAATCTAATACTATGAATTGACTATAGGTACATCTTGTGTTTCTACTGTAATCTAATACTATGAATTGACTGGATCATGTGAATGTTAAAATAGAAACACATAGTGTGACACTAACGTGACATCTGTCACTATAATGGATTCCACAAAATTGGTGTTCTTTTCCTGTTTACCATATGCATATACAAAAGTCAGATAAACAACGAGCATGTGACATTCACTTTTACCTCCACCTGACAAATATGGCAGAATGCAAACTAGTCTTGTTAACCAGTAGTTCTCCAGAAAGTCTGGTAACTTCCACCTGTTTTGAGGAATGGGAATAACTTCGTTTTTGTGTTGTCACTACAAGCAGAACTGTATCTACGAGTATATAACCTGCGAAATAAAGCGGTGTAAGTAAACTGGTTCAAAAATTTCACGAAAACTTGGCAAAATTATTACCCATTCCCCTACACCCACGCTACGCTCCTTTACGCAGAGAGAACGGCAAGTTATTGAGACCCGCTGCAAACGTAAACTCCGTGCAGCAGGTCCAAATCGTGTCATTTTGTACGTGCCTGTTTTAAGTGATGTGTTTATTTTGTGTACCGATGCATCTGGAGGAGGAGTTGGTGCGTGTCTCCATGTTGTACGAGACCAGCAGGAGTTGCCTGTAGCCTTTTACAGTAGGAAGTTGAGAGGAGAGGAGAGGACATGTACAGCCACATAACTGGAGTCATTAGCCATTGTAGTTGCAATTCTACATTTTGACTTTTACCTGTGTGGTGCCTCTGTTATAGTTTATACAGATCATAGAGCTTGTACTGTAGAGCATCCACCTTAACAGGAGACTAATGAGGAAGGCACTGACGCTGCAGGGCCGTGAAGTAGACGTCCTGGAAAAGACAACACGAATGCCGATGGGTTGAGCTGCCAGGACTGGGATGAAGATGACTTGGAGGAGCCCCAGCCTGGTGGTTCTCAGCCTGGCCAGATGGCTGGGTCTTCCCCCAAAGAGGAGGATCAAAAAGCAACGTCGCTATGAACGCTTGGCTGCCACAAGCCAGTTATCCCTGCGGTAACTTTTCTGACACCCCTAGCCTAGTACTCTTAGAGACTAAGGTATTTAGCTGTTGTATTTTCATTGAGTTTTATGTCACAGTATAGTATTCATTTTTGAGTGTGTATGTGTGTGTGTGCTGTGTAGTGAGCGTGCGCACAAGTAGTGGCCTACTTCACGTAAATACTGTTATTTGTACCCGTATTGTTCAGTTCTCTCAAATTCAAATTCTTAGTTTAACACCCGAGACACTGGAGTGGGCTCCTGGGTAGCTAAGCGGGTAAAGGCTAGCTATTCACCAGTTATCCCCGAGCCTAACCATCGCCCAGCGAGTTGAGAATATCTGGTGGCAACTGGGTGCTGGATATCCACAGAGCTGACGACCCGACCGGCTATTCAATGAAAATACAACAGCTAACTACTGTGACATAGAACTCAAATAATAAATAAACGATTTTCAATTGTCTTCCCCTAATAGAGTCTGAATTAGACACCGCTATCTCGCTGCATCGTTCACTCACCAATTGTTATAGGAAGATCTGCACAAGCGCTAGCAGCAGTCGCCTGTTGAAATGCAAAAGAAGCTTTGGCAGTTTCTTCCCTGATTGTATTCAATATATGCCTGGTTGTAACTAATCACTTGTAGTTTATCGTTAGAGGAGCTTCTAGTTGTGCGCTAAAACTGGCTGAAGGTTGCAAAGGTGACCAGGAGCTACTAATATAGCACAAATCTTCCAGAAGCCTGATTTTTGTTTGCTTAAGCGTGTTTTTAAACTCCATTCTTACTTTCTTGGTGTGACGAACTTCTGAAGTAGTACTCAACAGTAATGTGAACAATCCAGTACATCACCTACACCTTTATCAAAGGCCACACATATTCCAGTACTTATTTGTCCTTCATTGATATCATTTTATTCATGATATTACTATATTTTCTATCTGCTTGTTAAAATTTCAAAAAAATTAATTATATAAAAAAATTGACACATTATATTGATATAATTTTATGATGACATACATTATATAATTTCATGATGACATGAAATTGTGGTAGCTACAAGTTGTTGAATTAGGAGTGTGGTAAATAGCATCCACATAACCACAGAGTATATGAGGAGTAATAGACAACTAAAGCATAAATAGTGTCTGTGATGAATTATATATCTTATTATCTTGGTCAGCAAACAGTAAAATGACAGAGTTTCTAAATAAATAGGGCCTATTAAAAGAAAATCTGACTGGACAAACAACCCGTATTACAAACGTACCTAAGATTGCTCTTGTTAAGTAGCCTTGAATAGCAGCAAATTCCTGAACCAGAATGTCAAGCAGGTAAAAAATAAGTCACCAAACAAAGACTGCTTTTAGTTTACAGTTATCTCTGCAGTACTGCCCACATGGTTGGCCCGGTTTGAGCGCGTATCTAAGCGGTGCGAAGTTGAAGCTGCTCCGCAATTTGGTGCACTACTAGCCGAGCCAATACTCTACTGCAAGACAACGAGTTCTTATCCATTTCAATATTACTTTATGATATATTCGCATTTTTTCTATTAATAAGATATTGAAAAATTCTCGTTGTGGTGCAGTTCATTTTTTTTTGTTTACCCGTATATAAAATTTTTGTGTCGTTCTCATTATAAGATTCCAAGAAAAACTGTTACAAAATTTGGAACTTTCATTCCACTGCAATTCTTAAGAAATAGCCCCGTAATATCGAGCGAGCTTGCCTAGTTAGAACTACAGTATTGTAACTACTTGCTTAATTCATGCAATACAGTATAGTAGCAGTTGACAATTTATTGTGTAGCAAATACCAAATTGCACTCTAACCTAAGTTATGGTAACTTGTGTAGTACCAAACTTGAGCAATTCTGACTTCCTCAATTAGCTACAAGTGACTCTGGAACAAGCTCTCAGCTACTAAATAAATCAGGCCAGTGCTATTTTTGTATTATTAACCAACAAATAATTACATATGAAATATAGCCTGTGAATTAGTTTATAGTAAAAATAAATTGGTGCACCTAATTAATTTCATTATTCAAAAATTTTGAAATTTATGGCCTAAATGTAGCAAAATAGTGCCAAAAGTGTTTAAGCTAGATTTCTTTGTTTTTATACTTGAGACTTGTCAGAACATAATAATTGAAGTTTCATAATACTTTTTTTTGTGTGTTGAAATAATAAGGACGGACGGGGGTGTGTGTATTCATGAATAATTCATGAGCTTGGTACGGTTTGGTAAAGTACAACCTGTTTACCGTAGGTAAAGTGTCGTCACATTCTGTAGAACGTGCCGGTTATTTCTAAAAAGCGGGTGCAATAGAGACGAAGGAAGGCGGTGTAAGTATCAAAAAGAAAGGCGAAAGTACGGAAGAGAAGGTAAAAGGAGATTAATTGTAACTTAAAAGCGGATGGAATCGGCGAGGTACGGCGGTATAGGTTTAAAATAAAAGGGAAGAGAAGGCAAAAGGGCGAGCGATTAATTATAACTAAAAAGCGGGTGGAATACACGATTAAAGGCGGGGGTTAGTTTTCAAAAGAAAGGTTAAAGTGTTAATAGAAGACAAAATTTCTCAATTTCGAACAGAAATGCAGGAAAGATAGAAGGCGCCATGACTCAAAAAGAAGAGCTGAAGATAGGAGTGGTGGGATAGAAGAAAAGCTCAGATAGTTCAGAAAAAAGAGAGCAGGAGAGGGAAACTTATGTAACCTTAACCAATGGTAAAGAATGATAATTGAGCAGGATAACTTGTGCTACTGCATTCTTACTTTACAATACGTCAAGCGCCACTATGTGGCGGTGTACTTGCTAGTACTTAATATTTCTGTAGCTAATTTGCTATATGTGCTAGGCTCCACACTGATGTGTGAAACATTCATCCCTCCTAATTCCACCTCACTCTGGCAGGTACTTATCAGTTGACTAAATATAAGGGATAAGCGTTAAATGTTTAGAACGAGTTTTAAGTTAGCTCACTTACAGGGGTAAAAATGAAAAAATCGGGGATGTTTGTATTATATGTATGGACGTACGTATGTCGTTTTGTACTTTGACCCTCGCGTTTAAGCGTTAAATGTTTTGAACGAGTTTTAAGTTAGCTAACTTTCGTATACCACTGAGTAAATGCTATACCCATGCTTGTAGTCAAGCGTCCCCCATTTATTTAGGCTTTTTCGCTATGCGCCCTGAAATAAATAAATGGGGGACGCTTGACAACGCTACGCTCGCTCGCCAATTATTCATATTTTTCTTACCGCTGCTAAATGGAGTTTCCCTGGAATTTCGCGGAGACCTTGCCGAGAGGGTAAAAGTGCGGCAAAGTCGCGAAGAGATCGCCGTGACCAATCTGATCATTATTTCAGTTTTCCACTGCTGTAGCATTTAAAAATAATACCACACTTTTTTGTATTAAAAAATGGCTAGGCTATAGTTTTATCTATTACATTTTTTTGTACAAAACAGATAGAAAGCTAGTTAGCAATTACTGTTGCGGTCATTATTATTATTATTATTATTATTATTATTATTATTACTAGTGATGTGCTTGAGCACAAATGGCGAGCGAGCCTAAAGACTATACTATTTTTATACGAATTATTTTGACTTCTACTGAAAATAAGGTCCAGTTTTTAATTTTCGCATACACGGTAAAGGGATTTCAGTGCCATAGTAACAACTCTCTGCAACTGCTTGAATTGAAGGGGAAAAAAACAACAAAACAATACACGTTATTTAAAAGTTTTCTTTGTGATATTCTTTAGCTAAGTAGTGGTTGTAACACACAATGCTTTGACACAACTGGACATGGACCTACACAGACTTACCTTGCAGTAGTCCTTTTCAGGTAAATACTTTTGCGCACGGCTTATAACCATGACAAAGAGCGCATTGATTTACCACCTCCACTAACTCGAATAGAAATGGAAGTCCCTTAAGTTGTCAAGTTTGAACTGCACCCGCAAAAAAATTAAAAACGGTAAACAATTCAATTTCTAGGGTGATACGGGTACTGATCGATAAATAAGAGGATTCTGTTTAGTGCAATTTGGGACAGGGTCGGCAACCGAACTAACCAAAAAACGCGAGGGTTAAAGTACAAAAATGCCTTACGTACGTCCATACATATATGCAAATAAACAAACATCCCCGATTTTTTCATTTTTACCCCTGTAAGTGTCTCGCTCGCTACGCTCGCTAATTAGTACATCATCACATTAGTGGATTATTTTTCAAAGTGGCCAGAGGCAGCACCTTTACAAAATAAGACAGCTGACAGCTGTTTTTTACTGTAGAGCTATATTATTGTTAATAAATATTTTCCTTTTTAAATCTGCCTACTCTCATGCTTTTCTGTGAAGGTATGGCTGCACAAAAGTTCTCATCTCTGACCAAGGAAGAGAATTTGTAAATGATATCAACAAGAACCTACTGGCATTGCTGAAAACTGATCACAACTGCATATCACCCCCAGATGAATGGTTTAGTTGAACGTTTTAACCAGACCCTGCAACGATCTGTAGTTAAAATGGTGAACGATAATCAAGACAAGTGGGATGAGTATATAGATGGGGTACTTTTTGCATACAGAACAAGCAAGCAAAAGTCAACTAAATTCTCACCATTTGAGATCATGTACTGTAGATAGGTTGTGCAGGATTGCATTAACTGTCTTAGATTATATTCTGAACGTGTTTATAGGAAACCTGTTCTTCCAATAGAACAGGAATTGAATCCTAGTGATACTATTATGTCTAGGACTCCAGTCCAGCCAGAGCAGCCAAAGTAGAAGACTCCGAACATCTCCAAACATTGTCCCGAACGTTGAACATTAAACATTTCCCTGTGTCATCCATTACCCATTCCTATCCATCATGCTAATCATATTCATTTATAACCATCCATCCCCGCACCCTTATGTGTTGTATTTAGTTTTGTGTATTTGTTGATAAAAAGGTTGTTCACCTCTGACAGACTTGCGAGATACTGTAAGGCGCTGAGCACTTTTGCCTCAGGCTAAGAGACTGCAAGCTTTCGCGGGCCAGCGGTTGACTAGTCATTTGAGGCGCGCCCTGTTAAGTGGACAAACTGGTCCTTCGTAGTTTAGTTAGCTAGCTAAGCTCTCAGGCCACTCAGTGCGCATAGGTATTTACACACCCCCGCACATTGTTTGGTCCTTCGAGCCTTGAGTTCGCTCCAGTACTAGCTCTCCATTGAACTATTCGAAGTCAGTTCTGCCATTCATCGAAGTCTGACGGTTCAGCTCCGAGAGGTCACCTTCCACCATTTCCATCTCCGTTTCCATCAACACCTTGGACTTGGTTGTTTTCCTCCGATTTCATCCACTTCCATCATCTCCTACTCCATTCCAGTCGTCACCTTGGACGTACCCGTTTTCTCCGACACTCAACTCCTGGCATCCACCCTTCAACCTATATATTCTATCTGCCATGGATGACGACACCAACATCATTACCTCCCTGGAAACTCTACGTCGTCGTCGAGGACATCGCCGTGGACAGATCACGAAGATCAAGAAAAAGGTTCAGGAACTTCAAGAATTACATCCAGAGGATATTGTGTTCACTGAAGCAGATGAATTTCTCCTCGACCTGCAGACCCAGACCGCTGACCTAGAGAAGCTCCAGGCTCAGATCGATGAGATCTACATCGCACAGCCCGAGCTCGCCGTGGACGAAGATGAGGAAAAGGATAAACTCTCTGACGCCTACCGCTCGCTCAAAGGCATCCTTCTGTCCTTCCAGAAAGCAGGTCCTCTCTGGGATGACAGCTCAGTACTCTTGAGACAGCTGACACATCTCATGGACAGTCCTCAGCCAGACTCACCCACCTAATGATCCACGGTGGAGTCCTTGTATGCACGATGCATGGCATTGTCTGCTTCCTCTGCGTCCGTGCACAGTCTTGCCTCAGGTTCGAGATCGTTTCCTAGATGTCGAACAGAAGGCCAACCACCTCCATCACATTGTCAGCAAAGACCACAGAGATCCCCGCTCTACTCCACCTGTTCCAGCTCCGTCCGTACCAACCTCTGTCCCTCCATCCAGCCACAGTGGCTCCACTCTCCATATCGAGGTCCCTACTTTCGATGGCGACCCTCTCAAATGGGAAGTCTTCGAGAGCAGGTTCCGTGCTGCCATCAAGACAAGGGCCAAGGGTCATTCTGACCTTGAGATTCAGGGTCATCTGATCAAGGCTGTGCAGCACCCATTGGGACAATCACTCCTCCACAACCTACCCTGTAGTGGGACAAATCTGGACTTCATGATGACCACCCTCAAAGAAAGATTCGGCTCACCAGATGTTCGGGGTGTGTAAGGCCCCAAGCAGTGTAGTGAATAGATGGAGGGTGTGGCTCGAAGTAAGAGCCACGCTCGAAGGACCAGACTGTTAAAGCCTGATGGCGGCAGGTAGACTAACCTTTCGCGTAACCCTTAAGGGTTTGCTACTAGATAAGACCCGAAAAGCCCGCACTCCCCAACTTAACAACAACTGGAGTTCAGAACATTCAACAACAACAATACAATAATTGAACAGAACTTAAATGGATACTACATAAATGATGATACCGTGGTTATCTATGAATATAATTTACGTAAGGTAAGGTAAGGTTATGTGTTTGTAGGGTGACGATTTCCGGGGCCTGCCTGGGCCTGGGCTTGAGCTGCAACCCTTCCCTGTTCAGTTGTCTGAACCTGAACACCAGAAGTAGTCAGTCCATTGCTGATCCAGAAGATAAACAAAGCCACCCACTTGGGTTTGAACTCACAAGACCTTAACGATGTTTATAATAATGTCTCTCTTTCATTTCAGAAACTCCAATCACTTGTGGGAGACAGTCTCTCGGCTTACCTCGGCATGATCGTAGTTGGCATGATGTCACCCGAATGCAAGCGGGAGTGGCTCAGACATAAGAAGCCTGGTTCCATCCCGGACATGTCTGCAGTCACGGACTTCATCAAGTTCTGGATCAAGGAGCTAGCACCTGAGCCAGGAACATCTGTCAATACTCCTCCAGCTAACATTTCATTCTCAACATCCTCCACTTCGCCGTCCCCGAGATTCCGCTCCAACTCCATTCATCCTACCAAGAAGTCACCGAATGGTTGCCCGGCTTGCAAAGAGCAGCACGGCCTCCTCCGGTGTCCCTCCTTCAACGCCATGGACGTGGACAAAAGAAACAAACTGGTGAGGGAGTGCAGACTTTGTTTAAATTGTTTTTCCTCCCAACATGGGTTCAAGATTTGCCCAGGTCGATACTCCTGTAAGACCTGCGGTGGACGTCACCACACGATGCTCCATCGTGATCGTGATCCCTCCCAGTCCTCCATACCTACAGCTCCTATAGCAAACCTGACCGCAGCCTCCCAGTCCTCCATACCTACAGCTCCTATTGCAAACCTGACCGCAGCCACATCCTCCAGCCCTCCGTCCAAATCCAAATCTCTGCACACGGTGACTGTTACCTTGACCATCAATGGGAACACTGTCAAGGCCCGTGCACTCCTACACACGGGAGCCTCAGTCAGTGTGATGACGGAGAAAATCGCCTCAGACCTGAAGCTGAAGAGGACTCACAACCCTCAACAAGTGACAGGTACTGTTGGCACCACCCATTGTAAGTTCGAAGTCACCACCCAGTTGAACTCTCATGACCTCAATTACCAAAGCAAACCCATCACATTCACTGTGTTCCCAAGTTACCCTGTCTACAGGTCCCTCCGAACCACCGAGACATTGTCAACAACCCTGCCCTCCGTTCCTACCAGCTGGCTGATCCCGACCTCGGTGGTCAACTGGACATCCTCCTTGGCGTGGACGACACTTACTTCATTGTGTCCGGAAAACCTTTCCGTATAGATGGACTGCTCGCCCTGCCTACCTACCTTGGTCTATGTCTTTCCGGACCACTACTAAACGCCGATCCTCCTCCAGCCCTCATGGCATCGGTCCCTCCTACGGATCTCCAAGAAGACCTTGGACGTCTGTGGGAGCTGGACCAAGTACCTGAGGCCCCTTCCCGATCCCGTGAGGACGAGAAAGTCATCCAGGACTTCCATGACTCGTACTCATTGGTGAATGGCCGCTTCTCAGTCTCCTTGCTGAGATTGGCCGACCCTCCTGCCGTTGGTGAAACCAGGAAACAAGCCGTCAGCCGCCTGTTCGCCAGTGAGAAAACTCTCTCCAGACATGACAAACTCGAAGCGTTTTCCACCGTGATGAACACCTTGGACCATGCCGAAGTCATTCCCAAGTCCGACATTCTGCTCCATCCGCACTACTACCTGCCGGTGCACGGTGTCTTTAAGGAGACTTCGACCACCACGAAGGTCAGAGCCGTCTTTGACGCCTCCGCCAAGTCGACTACGGGAGTTTCCTTGAACGACACCTTGCTTGCAGGCCCCAACATATATCCACCACTCTCCGATGTACTCCTCCGTTTCCGTCACCACAGCATTGCCATGAGCGCGGACATTTCCAAAATGTTCAGGGAAGTGCTCCTGAACCCCAAGGAGCGGGACTGGCATAAGTTCCTCATGCGAGGGGAATCGGGCCAGATCCTGGATTGCCGCATGAAGAGGCTAACCTTCGGGGTGAAGTGCAGCCCATTCCTGGCAACGCAAGTCCTACGCACATTGGCCGACCTCAACTCATCCTCCTTCCCGTCTGCATCCGCCGCCATCATAGACTCCTTCTACGTGGACGATTTCTTGTCAAGCACGAATGACCTGGACTCCGCCATGAGACTGAGATCGGAACTCTGCCAACTCCTCTCCCGTTCTGGGATGCTACTCCGCAAGTGCCGTTCCAACTCTCGTGAGCTCCTCAACTCCATCCCCGAGGACTTGCGTGAGCAAGAAGAAACCTCCATCGACATCTCTCCTCCAAACAAGGCTCACAAAGCTTTGGGGATGCACTGGGACACTGTAAGTGACAATCTGTTTGTTGCTGTGCCTGTTCTTTGTGTCTCGCCAGTGCCGGTGACCAAGAGGATGATAGCCTCTGGGACGGCCGGCGTCTTTGATGTCTTGGGCCTGTTCTCTCCGGCAGTCGTTCTCGCAAGGATCCTATTCCAGGATACCTGGAAACTGGGACTCAGCTGGGACTCTCCTGTTTCTGACAACCTTCAACAGCGCTGGGACACCTGGCTATCGGATCTTCCACACATCAACGCCCATCCTGTGCCTAGAAGAATGACCCATCCGTCCAAAGACTCTCCGACCTCCTCCGCCCTCCATGGGTTTTGTGATGCCTCAATAGTGGCATATGGTGCTGCCGTCTACCTACGGACTGAGTATTCAGATGGCTCCATCCACACCGCTCTTGTTTCCGCCAAGGCTAGAGTGCTCCCGGTGAGGCCAATCACCATTCCGAAGGCCGAGTTGCAGGGCGCTCACCTCCTAGCCAAACTCCTTCACCACATCGCCAACCTACTAGACATTCCCATTGGATCCTGTTTCGCCTGGACTGACAGCGAGATTGTGATCCACTGGCTTCCTAAATCTCCACCACAGCTGGATCGGTTCGTGGCGAACAGAGTCTATGCCATCCAGCAGTTGCTCCCGCCACATATCTGGAGACACATCAGCTCTGGAGATAACCCTGCTGACTTAGCAAGTCGAGGAATGCGTGCCCCGGACCTGGCCATGTCAGCACTCTGGTGGTCAGGTCCAGCGTGGCTTGTCCTTCTTCTGAGTCAGTGGACGGTCTCCAAACCCATCAAACCATCGATTCCCATCCTCACAGCTACGATCAAGCCATGTTTCCAACTCCATCCTGCCACCGTCAAATTCCTCGAGAACTTGTGGAACAGATTCTCCTCTTTCTTCAAGCTCGTCTGGATCGTCGCTTGGATCTTCAGATTCTACAGCAACGCAAGGAAGTCACCTCAGCACCGAAGATTTGACCAACTTGTCTACGATGAAGTCGTCGCCTCTAAGCATCTCCTATACCGCCTGTCTCAGAAGGAAACGTTCCCAGAAGTTTTTGCAGCAGTTGAGAAATCTTCTCTTCTACCCAGGGGACACTCTCTCTCCAAATTCATCCTGGACCTGTCAGACCACGGACATCTGCTTGTCTGCAGTCGAGTCAGAGACCCGGACTCTCCATCGCAGCCAATGACACTCACTCCTCTGAGTACCAAGTCGAAGTTGACCCACCTCCTCATACGCACCCTCCACGAGACGTACAGTCACGCAGGCATCACTGCCATGATCTCCATCTTGGCAGCCACGTACTTCATCCCCAACCTCAGGAATCTTCTGAAATGGATCAGTCGAACCTGCAGAGACTGCCAGCGTGCCTACGCCAAGCCCATACAATCACTAATGGGTATGCTTCCCACATCTAGAACCACCCCAGCTCCGCCCTTCCAACGCACCGGAGTGGATTTTGCCGGCCCCTTCATGTTGCGTACCGGACACACCCGCAAATCGACCTTCCTGAAGTCTTATGCGGTGGTTTTTGTGTGTCTCACCACGAAGGCGGTCCACCTGGATCTGTGCTCCAGCCTCTCGACAGTAGACTTTTTGGCCACACTGGATCGATTCATCGCGCGTCGTGGTTGTCCAGCCGAAATCTATTCGGACAACGGCACAAACTTTCACGGCGCCCGGGAGGAGATCCGGGAAATCCAGAGATTCACCGAATCTGGCAAACACAAAGAAGCCATCGCCCAGTTCGCAGTGAAGCACCAACTAGACTGGCACCATATTCCTCCGAAGGCTCCTCACTTCGGGGGAATATGGGAAGCTGCAGTACGAGCCATGAAGACTCAGTTACGGAAGAATCTGAAGGCCTACGCCCTCCGTTGGGACGAGTTATACACCATTCTGACGGAGGCTGAGGCCATTCTCAATTCTCGTCCTCTTGCTCCGATCCATACAGATGATGCCACCGAAGACGCCTATCTCACCGCGGGGCTCTTCCTCATTGGAAGGCCTCTGAAAGCTCCACCAAGAAAACTCCCATCCACCGGCAGTCCATCCCACCTTCGCCGCTGGAACTTAGTGAGCAGACTCAAGAATGACCTTTGGAGACGCTGGACGTCTACCTACCTTTCGTCTTGTGCTCAAAGGTCAAAATGGAATCAACCTGGTCGCCGTCTCAGTCCCGGAGATTTGGTTTTCGTCAAGGACGAGTCTCTGAAGACGAGGGATTGGCCGATGGCAGTCGTAGAGAAGATCTACCCTGGCACTGACGACGAGGTCAGAGCTGTCTCCATCCGTTGCCGAGGGAAATCCTACCGACGCCCAGTCTGCCGACTCATTCCACTACAGTTCGATCAAAAGGACCCTTCCATCACCCGCCCCGGGAGTGTGTCTAAGACTCCAGTCCAGCCAGAGCAGCCAAAGTAGAAGACTCCGAACATCTCCAAACATTGTCCCGAACGTTGAACATTAAACATTTCCCTGTGTCATCCATTACCCATTCCTATCCATCATGCTAATCATATTCATTTATAACCATCCATCCCCGCACCCTTATGTGTTGTATTTAGTTTTGTGTATTTGTTGATAAAAAGGTTGTTCACCTCTGACAGACTTGCGAGATACTGTAAGGCGCTGCGCACTTTTGCCTCAGGCTAAGAGACTGCAAGCTTTCGCGGGCCAGCGGTTGACTAGTCATTTGAGGCGCGCCCTGTTAAGTGGACAAACTGGTCCTTCGTAGTTTAGTTAGCTAGCTAAGCTCTCAGGCCACTCAGTGCGCATAGGTATTTACACACCCCCGCACAATTATGAAGAAGGATTGCAAGAAGAGTGTACAAAAATATTGCCGGAAGATGGTAAAACTGAAAAGGAAAATGTTTACTAAAGTTCATGGCAATATTAAAACAGCACAATTTCACTAAAAAAAATTATGATAGGAAACATTGTTATAAGAAAGTAAATAGTAAATTAATTGTTAAAAACATTCAGTGCATTGAAGATACATTTTAATGTTTTTTTCTTTTAGACATTAGACATAGGTGCGTCTGTTCTTGTTCGTAATAGTGCAAGAGATCATAGAAAAGTAGACAAGTTGGCCATGCGCTGGCTAGGAACTTATTGGGTACATGAATATTTAGGAAAGGGTATATACAGGTTATCAAATGCATTTGGAAATATTCTGAAAAAGACAGTGAATTCATGCAGGTAAGTTTTGGTTTAATAACTGACAAATATTTTAGTTTTAATTTATATAGGATGAAATTGTATCACAGGCGAACCACGACAAATTTGGAATGTAACAGTATCTTTCAGTTAGATTCAGATTCCAACCTTAGCTGTAAGTTATATTCTTTAGAACAAACTTCCACTTACATGTTGCTAATTGTACAATAGGCTTAGATGCCAGTGAATGTAATGTATCAGCGAATAAGAAATCATCTTCTATTGGTGAGTATATTGTTCTTTTCGTTGTATTAAAATTACATATAATGTTTAATTTTCATATAAAAGGCCCATCACAGTCTACCATTGATGTAGTAGCAGATATTTGTGAAGAAAATGACAGTAAAAATGGTGAGTAGGATCAAGGAATTTTTTGACTATGTCTGCATTATTGAATCTCATTCATGACAGAGTACACTCATATTCTGTGCAACATAAGTCGACTCAATAATACAATTGGGTGTTCAACAGTGCAAGAAGATAAATTATAAGTTTAGTTTAGTGTTTAAACAAAACTTTAAATATATTTTACATATAATACTATTTGTTTTCTTAATTATTGAGGTTTTTTGAAGATCTCTCTTGGAGTATCTACAGCGCATCCAACTGAACAGTTATATAAAAGTTAGACATCCCAAATTATATTACATGTTTACTAATGGTCACAAAACATAAACAGTCAATAATATGTGTAGTTTTGAGCTAAATGTGGTAGTAGTAGGCTTAATGTTTAGGATCCACACTTTCTACTCTTAATGCTGGATGCACTTCGATAGAAGTATACACCTAATGATATCATATGGGGATAACAGATAACATAACTAAACAATAGCACATCATGTCAACTTCATTGATTATCTATATTTTTAATATTCATACTCTTTAGTTGAACTTACAGCCACACTGAGAATAAGCAAATCTATTGTCTCAACATCTTTGTGAATTACACAATATCTTTACACTTATATTTGGATTTCAATTTCAATGTCATTGTTCAGGACTCAACCTGAACAATAAAGAATTACTCTTCAACTTGAATTGTCACCAATAACACCCAATACACACACGAATATATCATTACGGTGCCTTTCACATAATGATGTTCATATGTCTTACCCACAGGTTCTGTCTCACGGTCACTGTACACTGAAGGGGTCATCCCACTCTAGTGTACATTGACCTAAGGGGCCATTGTACACTAGTGTATAATGACTGGGGTTAACCTACACTAGTGTACAATGACTGGGGGTCATTTTTAAGGGTCATCCAACACCAACACAGTGTCGAACACAGAGTTCACACAAAATACGTGAGGTTCAAAGTACAAAATGACGTAAGTGGGTCCAAACATATAATAGACAAAAATATCCCCTATTTTCAACTGTGTTAGCCCTGAGAGAGTCTCCTCGTTCCGCTCGCTCACCAATAACTATGGTTATTATAATTATTATTATTATTACGTACTATTATAATTATTACTACTACTATTATTATTATTAGATGTATTCTCTCTCTTTCACAGGCTTTTTTAAGCAATGCAGAATTGAAAAATATTTGGTAGCCACAGAAAATAGAACCCAGGACCTCTTGCTCAAGGCACAAGCACTCAGCCACTGAACTACAACATCCAGCAGGAAAACAAGCACTTAAATTCTGTATGTTGAGGGGTACTGCTAGGCTACAGTCTCACTCCCAACAGACCAGCTGAAATTCTCTTTATTTACTAATGTGCAAAAGAAGGTTGATAAAGAAATTGAGAAGTAACAAATTAGTGAAGAAAAAAAAATTCAACCGATGAGAAGAGATATATGGTATTGGGCCATGTTTATACGTGATATAAGAGTACTTTTCAGACATTTCCAGTAATTTTTTTCACCGCAGTTACCCTTTTAGCTTTTAAACTTTTACCTTCTTATAGTACTTTAGACTACCTTATTGAAACTGACCCTACCCTTTACCAGTCCCATTTCACCCGCTTTTTATTTACATTCACTGCTGGCCTTGCCTTCTCTTCCATTCTTTTTTAAACGGACGCCACCTTTTTTCGTGGATTCTACCCGCTATTTACTCACAGTTAATCGCCTTTTAGATTCTCTTCAGTGCTTTGGCCTTCCTTTTCGAAACCGGCGCCGCCTTCCGTAGTCTATTACACCACTTTTTTTTTTTAATTAACCATGTTCTACTGAACGTGGCGACACATTAAGCTCATCAATTACTCACCAATACTCACACCGTCGGTCACTGCCCTCACAGATTATTTCGATTAGGGAGCACACGATGTAGTAGTTTGAATGAGAAAGGGCTGCATATAAATTGTATGGACTTGCGATTATTTTACGGCGCCGTACTATTTATTATTGGCGAGCAAGACACTTACTGGGGTAAAAATGAAAAAAATCGGGGATGTTTGTGTATATGTATAGACGTACGTATGTCATTTTGTACTTCCGACCCTCGCGTTTTTGTGTTAGTTATGTGGTCGACCCCCGAAAATCGGGTATGTTTGATTATTGGCGAGCGAGCGTAGCGAGCGAGACAGTATTAGGGGTGGATAATGCAAGATCGGGTATATGTTATATATATGTACGTATGGATGGTACGTATGCTCTTTAAACGCGCGCGGGGGGGGGGGGGGGGGGGGGGGGGAACATTTTTCTCCTAAAAACACGGCTATTTAGGCTAGACTCCAGTGTATTCTGAAACTACAGCATTAAGCAAGCCTTACTTTATACTTAAGCTCCAAAGTGTGAGAAAATTCCTGCGAAAACGCTTGCTTTTCAAGACACAAAAAGTTGATTCGACAGGTTACTATGGCATTGAATACCCTTTTCCAGACTTAATTTCAAAACTTCGCCATTTTTTGGGGGGATACGGAGTGCCGGTTGTTGGTTGTCAAGAGCCGTTGGTAGTCAGAATGCCGTAGTATTAATGCTATGGAAGCTACTACTTCTCGAGGGAAGCTGAGATAAGTACGCAATTCCATATTTGTTAGCTAAATATGCAAAATTAACTCTGGCCTTTCTTTTTTGTAGCTAAGAGCTAATTAACAGTGACTGGTAAATTGTCAGATTGGCTCAAATTTGGTACTACAAAAGTTACCACTGCTCAAGAAAATGAGGTAAGAAAGTAATTGTGTATTTGTGTGCTAAAATTGATTGTCTTTTGCTTTTGTAGGTGAGAGCTTGTTGTCAAGAATTCAAGGTAATTCAGATGGTCAAAGTAACTTCAATTTGATACTACAGAAGTTATCAATACTCAAGAATGATGTAAGTAGTAATTCCATATAAAATTACAAATAATAACACTGGTTTATTTTTTATCGTAGCTGAGAGCTTGTTCAAGAGTTACTGGTGATTGAGATTATCAGAATGGTTGATGCTTAATACTACAAAAGTTACCATTAATAAGATAAGAGAGTGATTTTGTATTTGTTTGTGGAAATCAAATGTCATATAACTGCTATTATAGTGTTTGCATGAAGTAAGCTAAAACATAGTAACATTTTATGTTACCTAACTATCAGGCTCGCTCGCCATTTGTGCTCAAGCACACCACTAGTTTATTTGTATATATGTATGGACGTACGTAAGGCATTTTTGTACTTTGACCCTCGCGTTTTTGTGTTAGTTCGGTTGTCGACCCCATCCCAAATTGCACTAAACAGAATCCTCTGGTTTATCGATCAGTACCCGTATCACCCTAGAAATTGAATTGTTTACCGTTTTGAATTCTTTTGCGGGTGCAGTTATAACTTAAAAACTTAAGGGACTTCCATTTCTATTCGAGTTAGTGGCGGTGGTAAGTCAATGCTCTCTTTGTCATGGTTATAAGCCGTGCGCAGCAGTACTTAGTTGAAAATACATTGTCCACTAGACTACCGGGAAGGTTAGTCTGTATAGGTGCATGTCCAGTTGTGTCAAAGCATTGTGTGTTACAACCACTACTTAGCTAAAGAATATCACAAAGAAAACTTTTAAATAACGTGTATTGTTTTTGTTGTTGTTTTTTCCCTTCAATTCAAGCAGTTGCAGAGAGTTGTTGCTATGGCACTGAAATCCATTACCGTGTATGCGAAATAAAAAAAAACTGGACCTTATTTTCAGTAGCTTTAGTGTTAGAAGTCAAAATCATTCATATAAAAATAGTATAGTCTTTAGGCTCGCTCACCATTTGTGCTCAAGCACATCACTAGTAATCATAATTTCTAACTTTGTCCTATAAAGCGCATCCACACACTTGTGTGTTATTTGGACAGCAGCACAATTTTTATACCCACAATTTCTCATTCAAAATACTATCAGCCTGCTCCATAACCCACTTATACGTATTCTTCGTTTCTCTTGTTTTCATCAGTTAACTCGATGCTGGCTGGGAAACCCCATAGCAACCATATATCACTGAATAGACCAAGAGTTTGGGATTCCCCTCATTTTTTGATTGAGAAAATTGAATAATATTTAGGCCCTCTACTAATACTTTAAAAAAAAATTTTTCCCCAAAAAATTCCACTTTTCCCATCAATAAAAAAAAATAAATAAAAAAAATAGAAATAATATTGTTTGATGTATTGTATACCAATATTATATTAGTTCAACAATAAAATGTGTTGTTTGTTGTGTTTGGTGCTGATTGTGATATGTAGGAGACATCTATGTGTGTCCACAAGGAACTGACGTCGAGCTCCACTACAAAACAATTTCATATACACAAAAACACAAACAACAAAGATATTTGTAATACAAACAACAAATTACTCATGATTCTATATAATTGCAACTTTATGATGTATTGTATGCGGTTTCATACAGGATTTTGGTTTGGGGGGGGGTGGGGGTGGGGCTCCGAGTATACTTTGCCACAGCCATTTTTTGGAACCTACACTACTTTGATGCACATCTTTGCATAAGAGTCTATAGACCCCTTGCAGTAGGCGTGGTTAATTTTGCGCTCGCGTTGTGGCCGCCATATTGGTGCACAAGTAATGAGATGGCTTCTGGTTCAACTTCAAACGGCAATAAAAAAAAGCTTTTGCTTGGAGGTTATTTTTCGTTATTGAAAGATGAGACGGCTAGAAAGAGGTATCAGAGGTGTATCCGCTACTCCGGTTTGTCCGGTTTTCACCGGACCACTTTTTAAGTTTCATGGACACTTTAAAATAGAAAAAGAAGCTGTTTTATGGTTGAGTTAGTTAGTTGGATGACTATATACACCAACAAGGACAAAGAGTTGCACTACATTCTATGACCCCATAAGTTGTAAATTTTAATTGCCCAAGGTGTTTGTGGTCAGTCTTACCTATATAGGATAGTGACTCAGCAGTCTTAAAACAAGTGACTCAGCAGTTTTCCAGCTGCAGCATGGCTGTCTGTAATACCAGCTCTAAGCTTTATTTGCCTGAACTCCCAGACAAACCACATCAAGATCTTTATTTTTGTTTCCCTAAACGTGAGTATGGGAAGAAGACTCCAGTCAAGTGTAGTTTCAAAGCAAGTTGGTTTTCATCTTGGCCATTCCTACACTATAATGAAGCAGAGGATACCGTCTTCTGCCACACTTGTGTTAAGGCACTTATTCTAAAAAGGATAAAGACTAGCCACAATTTGTCTTCTGCTTCTGTAAGTTAATATTGTTTTGCATTTCAGGCCTTATTTAATAGCTAATGCATAATTTTTAGATATCTAAGGGGTATTCTAACTGGAAAGATGCCACAAGAGCTTTTCAGAATCATAAAGAGTCAAAGCTTCACCGGGAAGCAGTAGAAGCAACAATAACCTTGCCCAAGACCACTGCTGATGTGGGTGCACTTCTTAGTAAAACACACAAATTGAACAAAGAAATTGCTAGGGATATGCTTAAAATAATCTTGTCTAGTATGAGATATCTAGCTCGGCAAGGTTTAGCTATGAGGCGAAAGGATCCAGGTGAATCCAATATTATTCAACTTCTTAAAATGAGGAGTGAAGACAATCCAACACTAGCAAATTGGTTGAAGAAGAACTCAAATACCTTCACTTCCCCTGACAATCAGAATGAAATGCTGCAGATAATGAGTCATCATATCTTAAGAAATGTTCTTCATGACATTCATAGTTCACCATTTCTGACCATAATGGTGGATGAAACTACTGATAAATCTAACAAAGAGCAACTCACTTTGATTATTCGGTGGGTAGACCAAAATTTTGATGTATTTGAAGAATTTATGGGGCTTAACAGTCTTCATTCAATTACAGCAGCAAGCATAGTATCAGCTATTTTAGATGCACTCTTGCGGTTTGAAATTCCACTCTCCCGAATTAGAGGTCAATGCTATGATGGGTGCAGTACCATGGCAGGTGCAAAAAGTGGTGTTGCTGTACAGATTCAGGAAAAGGCACCCAAGGCTGTGTTCACACATTGTTATGGGCATGCCCTCAATCTTAGTGTGAATGATACTATCAGACAGTCAACAGTTATGAGGGACTGTTTGGACACTTCTTTTGAATTAATTAAGCTCATTAAATTCTCACCGAAGCGTGAAGCTATGTTAAATCTGATTAAAGAAGAGGTTGGAAGTGACAGTTCTTCAATACGTACGCTGTGTCCAACAAGATGGACAGTTTGTGCAAATTCCCTCTCCAGTGTTCTTGCCAATTATGAACACATTCAGACTTTGTGGGAGGAGGCGCTATCAGCAACTACTGACACAGCAATGAAAGCTCGGATTAGGGGTGTTTCAAGTCAAATGACTACTTTTCAGTTTTTCTTTGGACTAGTTCTCTCAGAACTGATACTACGACATACTGATCAGCTGAGTAAAACACTCCAGAATCCAGATTTATCCAGCATGGAGGGTCATTATACTGCCATGTTAACAGTGAAAACACTTCAAACTATCCGTACAGAAGCAGATTTTAATCTCTTTTGGAAAAAAGCTGAGATGGAACGGATGAAACTTAACATTGACGAACCTCAACTTCCGAGAAGACGAAATATACCAAAGCGATTTGAACAAGGCACTAGTGTGGAAGAATATCCTGATTCTGTGGAGAGCCTATATAGGCAAGTCTACTTTGAAGCCATTGATCTGGCCATGAATAGTATCAAAAGCCGCTTTGATCAAGAAGGATTTAAAGTTTATTCCAATATTGAACAGCTTCTTCTGAAAGCTTCAATGGGAAAAGTGTATGAGAAAGAGCTTGAATTTGTGTGCAATTTTTATGGTGATGATTTCAACAGGTTGGAATTGGAAGCTCAATTGAAAGTATTACGAACACTATACTCTGATAAGTATGAAGATGATGATCAAGCCTCAGTAAGATCTTTAAAGGCTGTCTTACAGGACCTTAGTCTTCCCCAAAGGTCTTTGATAGACGAAGTTTGCTTAGTATTCAAGCTACTTTTGGTCATGCCAGCGACCAATTGTACCTCAGAAAGATCATTCAGTGCTCTTAGGCGAATCAAAACGTACTTACGAAGCACCATGACCCAAGCCCGCCTTAATCATTTAATGATAATTAATTATCACCAGGATTTAACCGACAAGATGGACTTAGAAGTTATTGCTGATGAATTTATTGATGCTAAGGAATCAAGGTCATCCATTTTTTTAAAAAGTTCTAAATGACTCATCATATTCTTCATAATCATAGTACAATTATTATAACTATTATAACTATTATGTTTATTTGTGGTTCAGTGAGGGAGTAGGGTATTGGCTTAGAGCTATTTTGGCCATGCACTCCTCTGATTCACCGGACCACTCAAAATTGTGTGGATACACCCCTGGGTATAAGGAGAAGTTAGAGCTAATAGAACATTTGGACCCCTATGAAACGGATAGAAAGGAGTGGGAGGACAATGTTGATCTATGGCCAAGTATTACTCATATTCATGTGGGCATGTTTCTCCTCCTTACTCCTAGTGTTTATAGTGGAGATGATCTAATGAATTACAAGAGTATGGAGTCGTATAGAAGCTTCGTTTCTGGGTGGGTGAGAGAAATACTTGTGAAAATTGTAACAAATTTGGATGGCTCTAAAAAAGTGATTATGATAGCAAAGGTAATGAATTATCAATTATAATAGAAGCAATGTTTTCATACAATTCTTGTATGTTCTTAGGTGAATCATTCCCAGAGACTCAGTGTAAAGCCTCTTGGCGGGACTTGGGGAAAGTTGTTCTCATGTTGCTGCTTTGCTATGGGCCATTGAAGCAGGAGTACGTATTAGGGACTCCATGACTGTGACAGATAGCAAAACCTACTGGGTAATTCCTACTGCAGTAAAGGATGTCCCATATTCAAGAGTGAAAGACATTGAGTTTGTAGGAAGAAAGAGAAGTTTGAATGAGATGAAAGCACTTACGTTTCCTACCCCAGCACTTATTGCCACTTCGTCACAGCGGCAATCCAAATCACCCACACCTACACCATCTCGGCGACAATCAAAATCACCCACTCCTGCTTTTGAAAATGCAATTGAAGAAGAAATGGACAACTTTTTTTCTATGCTCAATGAATGTGGAAGTAAACCAGTGATCTTATCATTGATTGAACCATACGCATCAAATCAAATTTTATACCTAAAGCAGTAAACAGTGATTTGCCCTTATGTCTTTCAACTTTGTACAAGCCGGAATATCTTTCACTGAATTACCATGATTTACTCAAAATTTGTAAAGAATGTGTCATTACAGTATCTGATCATGAAGCTGAAGTTGTCGAAGCCAGCACTAGGCAACAGTCTGGTTCAACTTTATGGTTCAGCATGAGAACTGGACGGGTTACTGCCTCACGATTTAAAGCTGCAGCACACGCTAGCCCATCATCCCCTTCCATCAGCCTAATAATGAGCATTTGCCACCCAGAACTAAACAAATTTAAAACAAGTGCCACCAAATGGGGATGTGAACATGAACGAGTGGCTCAAGAAAAATACATCCACCTGTCAAACCATTCCCACAGTGAATTTCAATTCCAAGAAGCTGGATTATTTCTGAGTACAGAGTATCCATTTGTTGGAGCAACTCCTGATGGTTTAGTCCAATGCTTATGTTGCAATAAAGGTATTTGTGAGATTAAGGTAAGTCAAAGTAATTTGTCTGTAAATACAGACACCATAATCCACATTCTTTGAATACAGTGTCCATACTGCCAAAGAGATAGTATGCTTGAAGATGCTGCCAAGCAGTCAACATTTTGTTTGGAAGATACTGAGGAAGGATATCATTTGAAGCACAATCACACATACTATTATCAGGTAGTTGGCCCTAAAACAGTACAATTCCGTAATTGACATGATCATTCTATGTGTACTATAGGTGCAATGTCAGTTGTTTTGCACACAGAGAACATACTGTGACTTTGTAGTTTGGACAAAGAAGGAAGTTCATATAGAGAGGATATATCCAGACAATGTATTTTGGCTAAATCATATACAGCAAGTTGATCATTTCTTTCAAGTAGGAATACTACCAGAACTTGTAAGGCTCAATATATGCCAATAATGTCGAAAACAGTTTCATTGACCCAAGTCCAGTATAGTATAATACTTTCCCATCATCTTCTTTGAAAGAATCCTGTGTAAACAAAAGGGACCCATATTCAGTCTTAAGATGTCTGATCACTTCAATTTGCTGAGTGTTGTCATGCTTCAGTTGACTCACTTCCTTTTCTAGTCCTTTCATTTTCTTTTCCAGATTTTCTAAATCTTTAGTTGATAATTCTGTTTGTGCTTCAATTCCTGGCACTTCTTCAGATGGCTCTTGATCTTCAATCACTACTGAAGTATTACAATCTGAAGCTAATTCTTGGTGGGTCTTGGAACGCCTTCTCTTTCGTGTTGACCTCTCTTTGGCTCTGTTATACCTCGAAGTAGAACTTGCACACTTTACTTGCTTGTCGTTACTGTAGCCCATATTCAATGTAGGGGCCCAGTCAGGATTTGCTTGGTCAAATAATTGAGCAGGAGAGCCTGAAACAAAATGTATAGCACAGATTCGGACATTCGGGTATCTTTCTGGAGTAAGTTCTTTTCTATTGATCTTAGATATCCACTTCTGTTGCCTCTCAGAACTGAGCTGTTGGGCTTGAGCTCCTTGGTGAGTGATAACAGCAGGTAATCTGAAGAACCTAATGCTCTGTCCTTTATCACTTCGATTATGGCAGTTCACTACTGCACAAATTACCATCTCATCAATTTCTGTGAGTTTCCACGCTACCGCGCCGTTATGCTTGTGTGCACCAATATGGCGGCGTGTAGGCGAACCCAAGTTCGACCACGCCTACTGCAAGGGGTCTATACTTCACACTGATGATCAGTGTTCGGTCCTATGCACTACATGACTCAGTTATGATAGGAACATAATGGGATACAATATCAGATGAAAAATAAATTCTTCCAAAATGTTCATTTCTATTCAACTCCCAAAATTCTAGGGGGGAACCCAGGGCTAGCCTCCCACTGTATGAACCCCTCAGGGGAGTAGGAAGCCAAATTGGATTGGTGCGGCTACTAAACCACACCTACTTTACCATGCCCACTTTGCCAATTACTTAAAATATTGAATATGATTAATAGAGAGTGGCAAGCACTAAGCTCATGATTACTAATCCTAACAGCGGCATCTTTCCAGTTCGAATATCCTTTGCATACCTAATAATAAATGGAATATTGTATAACTCACTAATGTTACTCCAGCGATCAAGTATAAGCCCATTTTAATTATGTTACAATGCAAATGATTTAATTAGTAAGTAGCTAGCTATACATATTAAATTAAAGTAGTTATTATTTTTTAAATATTATATATCATATAGCTACATAGATAGTAGACACAAAAGCAAACATAAGACATTTTGATTTGCAAACAAAGAATAAACTGAATCTACAATAATCAAAACTTGCTCTGCTTTTGTTGCAGTCTTAGCTTTATTTTCTTTAAACATTCTCAAACATGTGTGGCAAAAACCCACATCATTAGACTCCTGGTAATGCAAAAACGGCCATTTTGGAAACCAACAATGCTGGAAGGATCTTTGGACTACATTGGTTTTTCAAAAAGATCGCTTTGGAAAGCTAAAGGACGGTCCAGGCTGATGCGGAGTCTCTGGGATATCTTCGAAAGTGCTCGATACTGGCCATTTACTCCCCGCCAAACTACTTGAAGCTAGCTATATACCAATAATTACCACAAGATCTGGTAAGGTAAGCCCCGGTAAGAAACACACCCCCTAATTTGTTAAATATTGGTGCGGCCATGGCCGCACTGGCCGCAGTAGTTCCGACGCCCCTGCCCCTGGTATGTATACTCCACACTGTACATGACAGAAACTATCGTTGTATTGAGAAAGTGTAATTTGAAAATGAAAACCAGTATAAGCACACACGTGGAATTCAACTTACCCGGCATGGATGGTGTCACAGACTGAACGATCCCTCCCAGGTTAGTATCCGGAACCTCCATATAATACCAAAAAAACACAGACAACAATGATATTTGTAACATAACAGCTGGCCTCGCTGAATTGCCCCCCCTCCCCCGTCATAACTTTTCACTAACATTCTTGTACTATACCCCCTCCCCCGTCATTACTTTTCACTGACATTCTTGTACTATACCCTCCCCCCTCCACCCCAGCTGGACACCCAAATATCAGTAAGTTGAAATGAAATTCCACTTACCCGGCATGGATGATGTCACAGACCGAAAAAGACCCCCGAGTTCGTTCTCTCTCAGGTTGGATCCGGAAGCACCACATACTGTTTGTCCACGGTCTCTTTCTCTCATTCCACAAACACACGCACACACACACACACACAAGAAAAAAAAAGCTACAGGTGAATACAGATCATAAAAATAAATGTATAATTTATTATACATAAATTGACTGGTGTACACACACACACATGAAATTCAACTTACATGGGCATAGTAGCCCCGATCCAAAAAGATCCAGAGTTCTCTCCCAGGTTGAATCCTGAAGCGCCACATACTGTTTGTCCACGGTCTCTCTCTCTCATTCCACAAACGCACGCACACACACACACACACAAGAAAAAGAAGATACAGGTGAATACAGATCATAAAAATAAATGTGTAATTTATTATACATAAATTGACTGGTGTACACACACACATGAAATTCAACTTACATGGGCATAGTAGCCCCGACCCAAAAAGATCCAGAGTTCCCTTGAGTTAGATCCCTCCCCGGAAGCACTACTACAACATTCAACTCTCAAAAGAAAAATGCAGGTGAATCAAGAAATAATGAATAAATACAAAAATTTCCCCCAGCTTTTTTCTGTTTTATTTTTTGTAATTTTTTTTATTATTATTATTTTTTATATTATATTTATTTCTGTGAATAGTCTGTCAATGTGTGGTATTCCCTAAAACACTTTCTACTCTCACCGCGCGCCAAAGGACTACACAAACTCACTTTACATACTGTACACACATACAATGTATCGCGACGCTTACCATGGCAGCTTTTACACACGACACACTCACCCTGTCAGGGTAATGACCTAAACTCATATTTAGACGCTCACTAACTACCTGAGGGGTACGACCACGCTTCCTACATCCTGAATAAGAACCTATCAATGCTTTCGCTAAGGTTATTTGCTGCTCAAGAAACCTAAACTTCAGTTTTTTCGAACTAGGATTTTGACAAGAAAAAAGCACATAAGCATTCAAAATAGAGCATTCGACAATATAAGTAAAAACACGCTTCCACCACTTTTTAGACCGGCGACCTATATTATAGTAACCTATCATCTGATCCCCCCTGTCAACACCGCGCATGTATTTTTGATAGTCCGGTAGACATGGGGGGCAGTCTACAGCTACGCGAGATCCAGTGACCTGGGTACGCAATACGGTGGTAGGTGAGCTAGAAGTAGGCTTGTGGATGGTCGAAAGCATATATAAAGGCCGCTTGTCAAACCAAACCATAGCTGTGAGAGTTTGATTTGACCGATAATCGTACTTACCTTTGTTATTCTTAGACTTACTTATTTTCAAAACCTTAGGAAATTCTTTCCGATTATTCTGAACGGTACCGCAACAACCAATTCCTATCTTGCCTAAAGTAAAAAATAACCTAGGGCTGGAATAATAACGATCCGTGTAGAGAGTATTACCACTATAATCAAAACCCTTCATGAGGTCAAGCACTACACGACTACACAAGCCAGTAGCATTATCTAATGTTTCGTTTTTGCCGGTGTAAATCTCAAGTCGGTAGATATAGCCATTCGTAGCATCGCTCAACACAAAAACCATTATACCCCATTTTGTTGGCTTGTCTTTCGTGTACTGCTTGAACCCAAGACTACCTTTGAACTTAATCATAGTCTCATCTAAGCTCAACTCCTTATGTAAAGTGTATACAGACTCAAATTTGGGAACGACTAGGTCAAGCAGCTTGCGCACCTTATACAGTCTATCGTAATCGGCTACATCCGTAACCGATGACGGGTCGGTGGCATTTACATGTAAACACCTCAACAACTGAAAAAAACTATCCCTGGGCATTACTTTTCGAACTAAAACAGGAGCAAACTCATCGTGAGTCGTCGACCAATACATCGCCAAATGCGCGAGGAACTATGCCCATTACAATAAGAATGCCCAGGTACGCCTTCAACTCTCTTTCATCGGTATCTCTCCAACTACCCTGTATTATTCTAGCACTGTAAGCATTCGTCTCAGACACCAGTAATCCCCACACTTGAGTCGTAAAAAAAACATAAAATGCATCTAGAATTGCACATATACCACGCCTCGATGAGGACCAGCCACGAATTGATATGGAATATCAATGGGTGTGTTGTCCTCTTTCTTCCACTCACACTCGACTCATCTTCTTCGGTGCCCGCTTTCTCCGACCGCGAGGACGTCCAGAACTCGGAGCAGGAGGAGCCACTTCCTCTTCTTCATCACTGGAACCTGCTGCGTCTTCATCTGCTTCATCATCGGAAGACTCAGGTCCGGCATCCTCTCCTTCATCATTGGAAGACTCTGCTCCTGTCGCCTCATCTGAGTTATCTACCTCATCTGCGTCCCCTTCGGGGTTGGTGACTGCATACACATCAAGTCCTAGTAGTACAAGTGGTAAAAAAAATTAAAAATTTTTTTAAAATTTGAAATTGTTCAAAAAACCACAAACCACTTTCAAATCTCAAAACTCAATGAAAAAAATATATATTATAGCTAAACAGCTTTTTCTATCTCAATATAGCTAAATAAGTCCTTCAGAAGCTTGCTAGTTTTCAAGAGAAAAACAAGAGAAGGACAAGCTTACCAGGGTTATCTTCTTGACTCCCATTTTCAGTATCAGAGTTGATGGGGTATGGTCCACCAACCCTGATACAGGGCATCCTATAGCCGTAGATGTCGTCTCCCTCCTCTCCCTTGATCCTGAGTAGCTAGAGTCAGTATCAAGCAAGTCTAAAACTTGCACCGCATTGTAACTTGTAGACGCCATCTTTCAAAAAATGCTTTGAAAAAATTCAAATTTTGCATAGTTACAGGGGTCACACGACACTCTCACTTTTTTTCCTATGATGTAATAAGCATTACCAGCCCCCCGTTGAACTGGCGATTTTATAAAAAAAACTAGAGCACTGAAGTGCAAACCCTCAGCGCTAGTTAGCTAGTATGATAAAGAAAATAATAACAAAGGAGAAGTGTAGAAACAAAAAAAGAAAGAGAAGTGGCATGAAGAGAGGCAGGAAAGAGAAAAAGACAATGAAGAGGGACAAAAGAAAGAGGAATGAATGAAAAAGGTAGCTATGAAGAAAAGAAAAAGGAAGAATAAAGAAAGAAAAACAGTACACGAAAGAAAGAGGAAAAGAAAGGAAAAGGTAGGAAAGAAATAAAAACAGTAGGAAGAAACAGGAAAATAAAGAAAAATAAGACAAGAAGACAAAAGGAAAAAAAATGAAAAAAAAAGAAGAAAAAAGAAAAGAAGAAGAAAAAAATAGCATCGACGAGGATTCGAACCAGAGACTATTAGGTTCCAGAAGTGCCTGTTGACAGACAGAGTGACAGACAGAGTGACAGAATGACACTAGGACTACTGTAACCCTATGGGCGCATGCGCGCTGAGGGTTAATGAGAAGACAGTAAGTCAAACCGCGAAGTCTTGGTCGGTAAAGAAGCGGTTGTTTCAATGTGTTATGGAAGGCTACTGGGCGCAAGCAATTTTTAGCTGCTTCTACAAAGCTCTAGAGATGACTGGACCCATAAATGAAGCTGCTGTGAAGAAGGTAACTTTTTTTTTTAATTCGACGGAGAACTGATGTTTGTTTGTTTTTGCCGAGGAAGAAATAAACGCAACTGCTGTGAGGTACTGTCGAAGCACTGGCTGAAAGCTATTTTAGATGCTTCTCCAATGCATTGGGCACCTGTGTACGCAATCTGAAGGTTCTAGCTATAAAGTAACTATTTTTAAAAATTCGGAGAAGCCGACCGGTCGTCACCCGCTTTAAAGCGGGATCGGGAACGAAAGGGTTAATACTGGTTAGTTAATAACAACGAGATTTTAAACTTCAATCTGATAAAGACTGGCTTCATGTGACTAAAGCACCAGCTAGTATAACAAAAAAATGGCATAATAAAAATGTGGTTGCAGTTAGACCATAGATATACAACGCGAAATATATCTTTCGCGTTGTTTATCTATGGTTAGACGCTATAATTCAGTCTCGGTTATGGGCGGTTTGCTACAAATGAGGTGACATCATAATATTATACATAATGGAAATTATTCTGTTCTTTTTAGTAGCTCAAATTGCCACAGGTAATAATTTCATAAAACTTGTAATTATAATAATAGTAAAATAACGTTTCCTACTTTTTTTAAATAATCCTGACACCTTTAAACAGAAATTTAGAAAACTAAGGGAAAGTTGAAAACTGCTCCTCTCTTCTTCTACAATACATTTCTTTACATTCTATTTGATGTCTCAGATGTTGCAATGGTTTTCCCACACACTGTAAGGTGTAGATCAACTTCAAGCTCCAGCAACCTATAAGGGGATTACCCTAGCGTAATAGAAATCCCTAGCCCACTTTTACTTTACCTGTCCCCATTATTCTCCTAACATCCACATTCTGCTGTCTGTTTCCTTCGCTCTCTCTATCTACCTTATGCCATCCATAATAACCTTATCCATACTCTCGCCCACAAATATCTATATTTGAATATTAGTACACATAATTTTCACAAGGTGTGCACACATTATTATTTTTTGTGGAGAGGCCAATGACATGGGGTATAGAAAGCTATAGCTAGCCCTCCAAATTGCCAAGATGCCAGCTGGGTATTGACTAACTCCTGTATTATTTGCCTCAAAGTCGCTGGATTGTGTTGAAAAGTGATCCATAAATTGGTGGTATATCTATGGTGACTTCTAAGTCAGCAGCATGTGTTGGAATCAGGAAGAGGAAATAATCTGAAGTAAGCTTTGAAGAAAATTACATGGCTGTAGTTTTTTCCAACTAAGTAAAATATGAAGAGGTGTCCTAATTTCACATTGTATGTATACCTACTCTCTCTCTCTCTCTATTTAGCTGCATGAGTGCTTGGGTCGTCATATTAGCACATTTACAAGTTTGATGGCATGAATGATCAGATCTTGTTGGACATGAAGCTATACATCGACAGGCTGGAATCTTTAAACAGTCCAATGTTCACATACAATTTTCCTTTTTAAGACCCAGTCATTAGAGAATAATTAATGAGGAATCTACCTTTTATGGCAATGGGGTCACTGGACACATGAAGCCTACAAAATAAAGTACCTTAGTCAGCCTATCATGGTTTATTAGTTTGTTGAAGAAGTTGATATCATGATGGATAGCTACAATTTCCATGGATATAAGATAAATAGCTACTTTCTGATTTCACAGGTCTGAAAAAAAGTCTGCATTAAGATAATATTAATGATAAAAATAAAAATGATAATGATGATACTAGTTATAATAATTATTATGTCATTAATATTATTAATAATAATAATGATAATTTCACTAATTATTAACATTGTGTACTTTACAGATAAGTATATAATGGTAAATTCTAGGTATACCCAAATAGGGTGTTAAAAAGTGCAGAACGTGGCCTCTAAAAATGACTGCAAAAATGCTCTGTAAAACAGAAATAGTGACACCAAAGGCATAAATGCTTTCAACACTTTTGAAGTTTAAAGAGCAACTGTGATGGAATTTTTTTCTGCAAATTAGATAAGTACTCTCATATTATGTATAAACATGGCCCAAAACCATATATGTAACTCAAAACAGAGTAGTTGCTAATAGCACCATTCTTTGCAGCTCTTATTCTCCCTTAAAATTTACCTCCTAGTGTGGGCGGACTCATGATGACTCGGAAAAGGCGGTTCCTCTCCAGGCAATTTAGGTATAAATTCTGGCAGTACAAAGTGTGACCCTGGCAGCCATAGCAGTTATAAGTAATGCAGTTATAAAGTAATGGCAGCCATAGCTGTTCAAAAACCTTGAGTTGGAGTATAAATCACCTTTTATTTTAATCAAGAAGAACTTTGTGATCATGAAATTTAGCGATGTATGAACCAGTCCAGGCAAAAGCAGCATATTTGTGGAGATAACTAATGATTATGATAAAGGTGCTCAATTCATAATTTTACGTGGAAGCATGTGATTTCAATAGCTTTTTTAAAATATTGGTCAATTAGGACTTAGCGCAGTGATGCCTTTAATATATTCTTACTCTGTATTTTTGCAGGATTTTCAAAACTACACACTACCATTCTTGAACAGAGAGTTTGCAGTCAGGGATATTAATTGTCTTTCCCTACAACTTTTATTGTGTGCTGAATCCTATCTATCAATTGTAGTGTCGGTACAGAAAGGGTACAAAAGAGGTAGATTGTGCCAGAGTCACTCTTCTTTGTGGTATGTGACAGTATTGGGGATTTCTATGAATTAGCCTATCAGGAAGGTTACACATGTGATGAAGTGATTTTACACGCAGGAGGGTGACCATAATTACATAATATAATTTCAGCAAAATCACTCAATTCCACAAACCAAGCTCTAAACTGCAGTGAAGACTGCTAGGTACAAAAAGGAGACAAAATTAGGTGTGCATTTCATCCAACGTATATGTTAAAGTGGGAGAGCCAGAAAGAACTCTCCAACAGAGAATGTTAATCTCTGAACAAAAGTTAGCAGTCAAAAATAAAAACAAGATTAATGGTATACCAGTACGTACAAGTACTGTCAAAACAAGAATTAAATCATTTGGAAGGAAGTAACTTTACAATGCATGGAACAACAATGGATAAAAAACAAAATAAAAGAAATACTCCACTTTAAGGCCAAGATACTCAACATGTATTTAGAAAGTGAAATGACCAATGTCTCAGGATAGGATAATGTCAATGCACAAACAATCACTAGCTTAAATTCTTTTTTTAAATGTATTATCACCACCTCTTCTCAATACACAAGCACTTTCCACTTTATAACAACTTACCTTAAGATCATTCTTTCTTGCAAGGTATAGTAATGCTCAAGAAGAGCTAAAAATTGAAACGTTTTGAATTATAATATTTTTTTAATGTGTTAAGTTGCTGATTAGTTTTAAACATGACACTTCTAATCTGAACACTTCAAGTGTGGTTAGTTAGTAACCGTTATAGGTGTAAACTAATAGACTAAGATATTAATGTAAACTATATATCTCAATTACATAGTGAATTCTATTAATATAATTTGTATATATTTTCATAACCACAATAGTTCTAGAAGTTTATATGTAGCTAATTTATCTACAAATTTAAGTAATTAAAAACAGTTACTTTTTTTAGAACTGTTTATATTTTAAAAGTCCATAAATTAATGTTTGACTGGCAGATCTAACAAAATTTAATGCTCAAGTGTAGTAACATGAATAATTTGTTATTATGCTAATCATTTAAGTATACTGAAATTCTTTAATACCTGTGGGGCTAAGAAATTGCATTATGAATAGTTTTTGCAGAGCCTTCCTATGGCATTATCTTGCCTTACAATCAAGCTTTGGAAGATAATCAATTAGGTAAAATGAATTGTTACAGTTATTCTCCACCAAAATGGTCCTACTTGGATCACTATGATTCTCAGGCAACATTTGGAAATCCAAAAATCCCTTATAGTCACACATCCGGAAACTCTTTGGTGATTATTAAAAGTAAAACACCAGTATCTCAATACTTTTGTAATGGAACCTATCCCGATAGCCGCAATTTTATTGCTACAGCCTTCATATATAGAGCTGGTAAACGCACTATAATATTTGTCTGATCAGCTTGCAATAAAGAAAAGCTAGGCAATAGCCCTGTACAAATTTGAGAATAAACATCATACACATGTTTCAAAAACCATGTATGGTTTGGTATAATAACTTTATTGGTTTGAAACATTGCTATGTTAATACAATGTTAGTCATTTCAATTCTAGAAAGTTTTTATATTATATTGAAGGGTCTACTTTAAAGATTAAAACTTGTGTATTGATACTTTCTTCTATCTGCACCTGGGGTATGAAAGATAGATATTTGAGATTATTTGTTCACTTGTATAAATTACATAGAACACAGTCAGTAAAAATACTATAACCTAGTGAAACAGTAATTTAGTTTAGACTCTCGACTGTAAAATAATGAAGAAAAATAACGAGCGGAAAGTCAAGAAGCACTAAAAAGTATACTACAAAGTCTAAACATACTATGCAATATACTGTATTTTCAAAAAAACTTTGCTTAAAAGTTTGTTCATTTGTTATCATATTAATAAAGCTTTGACACTCCTTGACAACTGAAAAAATGCATAGCTTGTTTTATCAAAAATCTATCATTTAGCAAATCACAGTTGTGATGTCACACTTAGCTCAGCATTTAAGAATCAGGGCAAGAGAATGTAGAGAATTTGTTCCCAAGCTAAGTTATATCACTCTGACTAACACCTTATATTCTTATTCTATCACATCTAACTCAAATGCTATTAGCTATTATAATTACCATTGGGGTAATTCAGATTCTCACTGTAAGTCGTACTAAGACATTGAGCTGTTATCCTCTTAAATTATTGTTTCTCATATTATTACTCCTAAATATGAATTTTTCTTTATATATGTGACCGTCTATGGGAAAATCGGGCACAATGCGGCATGCGTAAACGTTGCAAAAAGATCGATTTAGTGTAAGTGCAAAAAAACAATTTTCCTGTAGACGGTCACATATGTGTGTGAGTGTGTATTAATGTGTATATGCATCCAATCATGAATATGCTATTACTTCAAGTTGATCAATTTGCATGTATTGTATGTATTCTTTCAGCTTTACAAAATCACAGAATATCTCCTCAGTATGTGGAACTCAATGTTGGAGAAAAACTAGAGATTAGATGTAAAGGTTCACCACATGATTACACAAAACCATTTTGGTTGTTTGACAAATTCTTAGGAACTTTAAACAGTCATTACAATAGAACTTATTCCATAGTGAGGTATGATTCAGTTCAGCTATATCGTTCTGGAATATACACATGTGTAGGCTTTAAAGGATTATTTAGTACAAAACTTTTTTTTGCACAATCCATTGTAAAAGTGTTTGGTAAGTACATAACATTAAACAATCTGTTAATATTGAGTGTCTTGTGCTGTCAAGAGAGAGAAAAACCTTTCTCTTACCAATTTATGCTGAAGCACATTACTATTTGTGTACAACATTGCTGAATTACCATGCACTATTTTGTACGATTGTTTTGTATAGATCTTCCACACGTATATAGTATACTGATGAGATTTTTTTTTAATTCCTTTGTGCTAGTTACCTGCTATGTGAACCCTTTAAGCGTGGCTACTTCCCAGGTACATACTGGTGCCCAACTATAGTCTGTCCAGCTAACTAAAAAGCCGACAGACTTATACGTTTTTACAGATGGTTATAGACTTGCTTTTAAGACATGCTTGTGTATTACGGCTCACATCCTTGTGCTTTGATATCAAGTTGTAATCCGTTATTCTACACATCTATCTATAAGAGAGCTTTGGATGGTGAAGATACAAGTTTTTTAATTATAAAATGGATAAATTATTGGTTAACCTGAACAGAATGTCCTGCTTTATAGGCGGAAGCAGCTTAAAGTTGGGGGCTCAACTATAATCAACTAATGAATTAATAAACGAATTATTTGAAGTTGTGACACCCACTGTTAGTTAGGAAGGGATAAGCTTCCTTTTTTCTTAGCCAGTGTCTCAAGTGGACTTCAATCTTGTCTTGTACCTCAACTATTCTGATGAAATTTATTTCTTACGGGATGAATTGTATGGATTTTATAGTAATAATACTCTAAAGATGGTGTCACTGCTGTAGACAATGTCACTTTTATGGATGCTGTCACTGCTCTGATTGCATAATTGGTGGTTAGCTAGCTAGCAGGTGGTGCTAATACAGAGATGAGTGGCTAATACGAATGAATCTAGCTAACTAAAAAAATGGTGTACATTACCCACAAACTTAGCACACGACTATTGACTACTGCCTCTGTTTTCGCTGCTGCAGTTGATATAAATACATGCAGTCTAACAGTGACCATACCATAAGAGACAATTGTTGGGTATTGCTAATAATCAATTAATTGCTTGTAATAAAAAAGGTCATCACTTTCACTATCCAAAAGTTAGGGGCTCTTCCCCTACATAATCAAGTTGATGGAGGGGGAAGGGGGGGTATTATTCCTCACCTATCACGCTACCTATCCTCCTCATCTTGTGTCTTCTTAGCACGGTCAGGGAACAAATTGCAGGTTGAGCTGAGTTAGCAAATTCAACAATTGGACAAATTCAAAGCATATCTAATTATGGTATATCAAACTGCACCATGGGTTAATGACGTATCCACAGTAAATAATATCTAAATGCTATATAACTTGAAACTTAAATCGAATAGGTAGCTGTGCTCACATAAATGATTTTGTTTATATGGTATCCTGAAGTCATTTGTAATTGTCTGTTCTATATAACTAAGTCCAAGTTACATGTTATGTCCATTCTCCAAGTGTACTAATTAATCTATTATCTTCACATAGCAAGCTACTAATTGAAGTGTCTTAACAGCTCCTTAATTTTTTTGACTCAGACATGGTGGTCTACTTTTAGCAGTTGTTAATTAAAAAGATTGTAAGAAATTTTTTTTACTCATAGACTATATAATTGTAGTAGCTCTATTACATATATTCATCATCATATTATTATGAAATGATACTGTCTCCTTTGATCACAACTAAATTAGTACCATTCCAAAATATGTTACAATACAGATGCAAGAATTGTTCCAAAAAAGCAGCAAGTGATAAAAGGGCTGAGTGCTCGATTTAAGTGCATTAGTCATGGATTGGTGAAATGGAATTTTAGTGAAGGACCTTTACCGAACAATATTTATACTCATCATACTGTCTTATTTATTCGTAAGGCTAGTCATTACAATTCTGGTACATATGAATGTCATGGACAAACTAACAACAACTATGAATGGTCTAATGAACCCATGTATTTTTATTCTAAAGCTACACTCACAGTTCTGGGTAATGTTTTAAGATTGAAGAGGTCGACAGTATTATATGTATAGCATAAACATTGCCAATTATGACTCCTGAATAGCATAATTTGTGATTAGGCTAATATAATATTGCACACAAAGTACATAAGCTTAAAAACATGGAATTACATATTATTAAACCTGATTTTGACAAGATTTTGATTTCAAGTTTATTTAAAAACTATCCAAACATAATATTTGGTAATATTATGTTATGATTCAAGTATGTCAAAAATATAATTTATATTATAATTTACATTATATTTTAGCAATAGTTAGCTACTACTGTAAAATTTAATCTCTATATTTTGAAGCGTTATTTTTACAGTATTCCAATAACAGCTTATGTTTGAACAATTATTAGTTACGAAAAGGTATCCACTTTAAATGCTCTATAAGGTACATAACAGATGTACATTACTTCTGTTATGCCATTTAAATTTCTTGACATATTCGTAATAACTATTACTCAACTTAGTGAGGGTGTTTAGAGAATGTCCTCAAAATAATGTCTTTTACTTAAAATGTTACCATTCCTAACAATAATATATCCGAAATATTGAATTCATTGATCAGGAAGTTGAGAAATGGCTATCATCAATTAAAAAAACTATTCATACTCTAAGAGGACTAAATATAATTACTTTTTTAATATTGTTCTGTTTACAAAGTGTCAATTAATTCCCCTAGGTCAGGTACAAGGTTTTTTCATATACAACACAAATATATATTATAACAGCTGAATCATAATGAAAAATATATATATTGAAGAATATATTACAATTTTATGATTTTCTTAGCTGCAGAACATATCTTTGACTTTGCAGCATTATATTGCAGTAGATGTATAATTGTTCACTTTCATTAAATTATACCTATATGTATATTTTAAATAATTATATATATATATATAGCACATGGTTTTTACACCCAGTTTTAGAACTCATAACTAGATTCCTACATTTTATTTGAGATATATAAATATGTTTATCCCACGCTAGATATCTTCACAATGTTATTATATAGGTAAGTGACCCTTGAGATAACTCACGTTAGTTATCACATAGTGTTATCTCATGGCTGTATTGCCAAGCACATTACTCCAGTAGTTATAGCAACTGCCTAGCTTAGGGTTTTTATAGTTTCCTCTAGTGGAGCCTACCCAACCAGGTTAGAGCAGCTGCTAACAGCTGGGGATGTGGGGAGCCCCAAGAGGGTTTTATGGCCAACTTCACACCTAGAATTACTGGTCCTAGGTACAAAGTACTTCAGTAAAGATATCTAGCAAGGAATAAACAACTTATTATACTTGTCAGACTGATATGGTCAAATATTTCACTCTCAGGATTTATTTTCACTCGCCTCTGGCTCGTCAAATATATATGCCTGCTTGTGAAATATTACATCATTCACACTTTGACTCATGTAATAAATACTATTTATTGCAGCTTTGATATTTTGACTTGAATATTTCCGCATCACGCGAGCGTTCTGTATTCTCCCATATTGTACGGTTTATATTGTACGCTACTTGTAGCGCGCGCGTAGCGAGTAAAATCAATGAAAATTGTATTGTAACCGGTTGAGAAAAATTTCAAAGAAGCAATAAATCACTTATCACACTCGTCGTACAATATGGGAATGATATTTTACTCTCACGCCACATTTTCACTCGCCTTTGGCTCGTGAAAATATTTTGCGTGCTCGTAAAATATTTTCCCATATTGCACTCTGACTCGTGCTATAAGTATTATATATTATTTAGATATAATATATATAAATACATGCAACATATACATAACACATAATTACAAAATAAAGATAATTGAGCTTAGAATACTGTTAATATAAAATTAGAACTAACACTTTATATATATCTTTTTATTATAAGTACTATTTCCATAACAGATTAAAACTTCAAATAAACCTATCTTCAAATCAAATAAACCTATCTTGATGTAATACATTATATGTGTTCACATACTTATTATACACCGAAAATATTTTATTTCATATTATATTAAATTGCAGTTGGCCGCTATTTTAAGAAAATTTTGTACTCCTCAGTTAAACCACTTTGCTATACCAACTGTAAGCAACATTATTCATGTGAGATAATATGCTTCTTTCACTCTGAAATTTATACTAATTATATTCTAACTTTATATCAACATAAATATCAGCAATTGAAACAATTGACAATGTGTACAGTGCAACAATTGACAATGTGTACAGTGCAACGTGGCTTAATAAAGTGTACAGGTTCTACTGGTTACAAACTTGGTACAGACATGAAGACATCATTACTAATGATTTATGTGGTTTCAAATTTTTCACACAATATCATGTACCTAATTTAAAAGGTGTGAATTAACATGTGCATGTGTTTGTTTGTTTTGGTTTTTTTTGTGGAGAAACTTCATATATTTCGCTCAATAGTGGAATATTTGGCCAATTTTGGACAAATTTGATGAGTCACCTAGTTAGGAGACTGTAATTCATACCATATGAAATATTTAATGTTGAAAACTTTCTAAATGTTACTTATCTACATTTTGACTGACTGGGTACACAGTATGGGCCCAGTACTTCCACCTGTTGCAAAGAAAAATCAACTTTTATAACAACAGAACAGGAGAAAATAGCGCTTGCGGCCTAAAGAATGTTGTGGTTGTGACGTCAGCTATACTGACTCAACAATTTTTCAGAATGCTCAGAATGCTTGTCGCCACTGCTGTGCTCGTTACCTGCCGCCAAGCATAACTTGTATTGCGGTGCCACTCGTAGATGTAAGTGCTTGCTCTAATCCCTACTCAAGCTAGGGGAGTGAAATTTTAAGGTATTATAACTTTCTAGGCCAAGAGTTTCAATGTATCCTTGACCAGGAAAATGTTTTGATGCTAATTGCATTGCTCTAGTCGTCAGACACAATGGCATGATTGGACATTTGGCCAGAGAGACAGCACAACATCTAGCACCACTCCTAAGAGCTGGATTCGAGCTAATGGGTAAGCTTTAATAGTTATCTGTAACTCAATTTTAGTAAGGTGTAACAATAGCTGATAATACAGATTTAGTTACTAACTTATAAAGCAATAGTTTATTCAGTATAAATTGAATAGGCAATTAAGCAGCATACTTCAAAAGTATTCGCTAATTTTTTTTATTTTTAGCTGTGTCACTTCCAATCAATTCACCCTAATTGGATACGCAGTGGGGATGTATGCAGGACGAGTGTGTATAATTGGAATTGCAGTTCTGGGACATGAGTGTGTATAATTGGAGTTGCAGTTCTGGGACATCCATGTGATAATAGGCGGTTAGTTATGCTCTTTTTGGCTTACCTGGACTTGAACTTAGCACTGTACACGACAAACTAACTGAAATGCCTAACACCAACAACAGTGACATTGGAGTACTACTAGACACAGATGTTACCAACTACGATGGAGAAAATGTTAAACAAGACGATATTTCACCTGCATGCCCTTTTACAATGTCTGACTTTGAAAGTGACAAACATGAAAACCACGTTTACACTCACACAATGATGACAAACAGAATACACCACCACCACCACCACTTCCTTCAACAAGACAATATGTTATTGTTAACAATAATGACTTGGACAGAATTCCTAAGCTACACATTTTACCTCCATTTTACATAAACAAACAGAAAAGACAAGTAAACCTAATGGAAACTTATGCATACACAGACTCAAGTCCAGTTCCCAAATTGAAGCATAAGTAACTCAAGCCTCATATCACACCCTACCACCTGAACCTATGGTAATTAAGTGATTCAGTAGAATACCACAAAGCAGCCTGTAACTCAATCCAATTTCTCTCCACAAACTGACTATTGTACACGACTCTCGCACAAATTTGAACATGTACCAATTAACTGCAGCAGACAATTTACCACAAAGAGCTTTCACCTCAATTGACTACCAGTACTCTCAATTGACTACCAGTACTGTAGGGCAGAAGCAGCAGTGTAGATAATTAATAATTTTTTGTTCACTTTCTAAAAAAATATTCCTAAACAATAATAATGAAATCATAACTCCATAGTAGCAGGGCCATAATCAAATAGCTACAATATGGAATGAACAAAACCAAAGGTTCTGAAGTGTGCAATACTATCAAGGGGATCCAAGGAGCTGTGCCTCCTCATTGACCTCTCCACTGGAGAGCTTTGCCCTCTCTTCTAAATAACCAGGATGTAGCATTCTTCACTTAAGGAGGCATGACTTCTTAGGAGAGCCTAAGGTCTACTATTTTCTCCTCTGGAGAACAAGGAAGCCTGTCTTCTGCTCTGCACTTTAGTTGTGAACCTGCCTGTTTTACCCTAGAACCAAGAAGTTGCGTCTTCGCATAATGGGAGCTCATCTATTTCTATGAAGAGCATGGGAACACCTTTCTCTCCTGTGAGGTAGATTAGACTAATTATTATGATCTAAAATGTATACAGGTTTTATTTTAAATAAATCAATTGATAACAAATAGCCCAATTGATAAATATAAATTATTGTAGAAATAAAATAATAAACTAGTGAATAAATATTTAAGTCAATAAATGTAATAATTCACATTTCTTTTAATGCCATGCCATGGTGTGCAAATATCATATATTCACCCTCCACAACAGTCCTGAAAAGTTAAGTGAACACCCTAAAACTTCTAACTCTACCCGCTTCACAAACCTTCTGTCAAGCTCTCCAATGACACCAAAGCAGATTCTCCCTTCAAGTCGCACATGTGAGCCATGATATATCTATTCTAAGCGAGTGACTCAAGGCGCCATTAATACGCCGCTGCTTCTTCATCGTCTAGGACCGTCCAGTTACATTCTAGAAATCTTCTACTCTCCCCGCCAGGCTCATCCGCACAGTGACTTTTCTTCACTGCGGTTGCAATTAGAACCGCTACCTCACGGAATTTTGCCCACAATAAATTGCTCGCTCAGAGGTGGGGTGGCTGGGTAGAAGAATTAAATGAATACGAATCAATAATTTGCTTCTTATCTAAAATTCGGAAGTACTGGATGGCCAGAATAAACTCATATTTTGTACGGGGTGGGGGGGGGGGGGGGGGGGGGGGGGGGTTGGTATACCCCAAACATTACAACCAGTTTTTTTCTTTAAATAGGATACAAAAAAATAATCCAAAATTTTTTTTTTTAATGGAAAATATAAAAAATAAGGCACTGTAACGATGTGGGGAAGCCCACGGATATCGCAGGAAAAAAATTATCGACGCCGTAACTGCAACGGTAGCCCTAGAATTTCGCTGAATAGCGGTGATTGGCCAATTGGCGTAGAAATTCAACCGCAAGCAAATTATCGTTCATTTCAAGCATAAAAAAATGCTGAAAAATTGGCTGTATTACAGCTCCAAACAAAAATACAGCATAAGTACATAAAAATAGAAAAGTAATGTTAAAAAAAAATTGAAATTTCAAACTAACGCAGTAAAATGGCTTGAAGAAACTAAGTCGTTGAGATTTGTTCAGCCGTTTTTTTACAGATGAATTGTGGGATCACATTGTAGTTGAAAAAAATTGATATGCTAATTCCTTTGCTCTAAACAATCCTGATGGCCGTACTTGGACAGATACAACAGTTGAAGAGATGTTTGGTTATTGATATGCATGGGAATTGTAAGGCTTCCTAGGTTAGAATTGTACTGGTCGTCACAGTTTTATCTCATAATAAAACCTGGCATCAGTACAATCATGCCTCTCAGAAGATTTGAGCAGATATGGAGATTTTTGCATTTGACAGAAAATAATCTTGAGATTGCATATGGCCAGCCAGGATATGACAAACTTTTCTAGATTTGCTTTGCCCCAGGTTTGAATCTGAATTCTAGTTGCATCAATCTTGCGCCATTGATGAGTCTATGATCATTCAAGGGGAGGCTGAAGTTCAAGCAATATGTGAGGGAACCAGGTCAGTCAGGATTAACTGAAGGCCACTGCAGGATCGAAGTTATTCAGGGTTAACCGAATACTTGAGAGTAGGCTGCTACCAGAGTTGCTGGGGCTTCCCAATCACCTGGAGGGTTAACTCTTGAGGTGTATAAAGAGTTTAATCTTTAACAAGGAAGAAAATACAACAACTGAAAAGGTATGAGGAAAACTGGTGTACATAACTAGAGGTAAGGATGAGGGAATGTAATAGAAGATGGGAAGAAGATATTTGAATAACTGGACACAAATGTGAATGAACACAAAGTTTGAATGTAATTAGAAATAGGATAAGAGTGGTTAATCATAAAATAAACTTGGGATAATACACAGAGAAACAAAACCAAAATGTAAAATATAAACAGGTAAACCTAATTAGAAATAATAATAATATAACACAGTGTAATAGTTTAATGCAGTTCTAATAATGTAGTGACTGTTTCACTAGTACTAAACCACCAAATGGGGAATCAAGGTGATTCTATAACTGCGTGTCTAGACAGTAGTAGTTCTTGATCTATTATCAGGCTTTGAGAATACAGGTCACCAGCTGTATACAGATACTTTCTATACCAGCCCACTTCTGTACCATTGGTTATATAAGCGAGGAATTAACGCTTGCAGTACAGTATGATCCAATAGAATCGGATTTCCAAAAGAGCTAATTATAAAGCCTAGTGAGACTAACCGTGGTACATACCAATATCTTAGTAATGGGCCTTTAGTTGTTTGTTTATGGGTTGACAAAAGAACTCTGTACTTTTTCAAACATACATATTGGTGAGCCCCTAGGAAGCCAGTGGTAGCCATGTTGATCTTGCATGCCCTCCTTGCTTACCGGACTATCAAAAGCATATGTGAGGTGTTGACAGGGGGGACAAGCTTGAAAGATTTTATAATATTGGGCGAAAATCCAAGAAATGGTGGCGAAGAATTTTATTATTGCTTAGAGGTATCCATGTTGAATAGCTTTTGTTTGGAAAAGATGGTAAAGCCTGCTGATCATCAGCAGCGAGGGAGAAAAAAATAGAGACATGCTTTCTTTTCGAATTGAATTGGCTATTGAATTGGTAGGATATTTTTGTTCACGGCAACGTGCAGCTGGACGACCTCAATCATCTGAGCATGTTCAATTTGATCGGCTCAATCTTAGTCTCGGTCATTGGCCAATACACACAAGTAGTAAAGGAAGGGAGACTATTAGGAAGAAATATCTTCCTACAATTGGACATTGTCACGTCTCCAGGATTCAATGTGAGTAGTGCAAGGTTCCTCTATGCGTTGCTACAGAAATAAATTGTTTCAAAAAACATCATACATTGGTCACCTTTTCATAGTAAAAACAATTTGTATATTATTCACTTTAGATTTTCCTTGCATAATACTATTCATTATACTTCTTTCATCAATTGTCAGTCACACATATAATAACTAGTAATAATTGTGTTGATCCACAAGCAACAATATTGCAAGTCAATCTGATTATAAAGCATACTACACATATGTGGTTTTCAAGTGTTTGATAAGTAGATGCTAAGTGGGTGATAAGTGGGTCACTTGTGGTTTACATAACAAAGATGTTGCTAAGCAAACAAAATTAATTTTTTTTATTAATTTTAATTTATATTCAATCTTTTTTCTATTGTTGCTATAGAGTTTAAGCTATCAATGAATTTTTGTAGAATATTTTATAAAAACTGTCAAAAAAGTGAAATAAATCTGCCAGTGAAAGGGTTAAGGTTACATTACACCTCCTTGCAACTGAGGAAACTATTTTTCCCTTGCTTTACCTCATCTATGCTCTTACCATATCTGCTGCACCCTGCCATTGCATTCTTTTCTTTTAAGACATGCTGAAAATAAAGAATAGTGTAATCATCTATCACAGCTACGGACCAAACAATTCTTAGCCTGGCAAACTCCTCTCTGAAGATAAATTCTAGAAGTAGCTACTGAGGCCCTTTCAATAAGTGCAAAGCTGGTCACTTTATATATACAAATGAAGCTCACTTCCAGAGGAATTCAATGAAAGCGGGTAAAGGGGCTCATAATTGACTGACTTTGACTTACGGTCATACACACTCCAGTATTACTTTGTGTTCTTCATACCGAATCATATCATTTTATTCATGATTTTATTTTATTTTCTATCTATTTGTTAAATTTCCATTTTATTTAATTTACTGAAATTCATGAATGATAAACAATGCAAAAATAAAGTGCTGGCAAGGCAAAAGATCATGCAATTACAAAAATAAATAATTAAATTAATAAATAATAACATCAGTAACAACAACAACAACAATAATAATAATAATGATAATAATAATAATAATAATAATAAAATAGTCAAACAAAACAAGTAGCTAAATAATAAATAAATAAAGTGAATGTAATTAATAAAATAATAAAAATAATAAAAGAAAGGCAATTGTGGAGGAAAAAATTTAAACACTACCCCGGAGACCCCCCAGTCTCTGGATGGCAATTGAGAGGCGCTGTAACAGGTATGAGGTTGAATTTGGGTCACCCGTCTGCCTACGAACTCTCCTTCCCAACTCCTTCAGAAACTGAAGTGATCGTGCCCCAATTACGCCAGTAATCTCAATTGCCACCGGGACGAATGAATGGGTGACAGGAAGACCTCTGTATTTGAGTATTTTCCTCTCCTCTGCGTGGGCTGCCACCTCACCAGCTGCTGTGGTTGCCTGGCTGTCATAGGAGGGAGCAAAGGTGTCAGGGCATCCCATACAAGAAGCTTCCCACACTTCCGTGGCACAGTAGTGACTCCATCTGGTCTGTTCCCGTCTAATCTGTGCAGGCCTAGAGGTTCTCGTCTAGAGGGCACATGGGCAGAGGTTAGCGTTCTCTGAATGATCTCGTTTACTGCCCCGTGACGTTGATGTCTCCCTTCACTCATCCTGCAGCTGAGCCCATGTCGACCCATGGCATCCACGTCTGCTCCACAATGGTGACATGAGTGAGGTCCGCAAACAGGGACACCCAGACGTAGACCTACCGCAATCCTCACACTGTCGTCATCGAGTCTGAGGTCTAGGGAAGTAACTGGCAGGGCATGCAGCCAAGCACCTGACTCCTTAGAGGCCGAAGCCAGCAATCTGGCACAACAAGCCCCATCCCTCGCCTCTTCCAGTAGCTGACTGGTCAACACTCCATAGCCTGCCTCATCCCATGACTTCTGTCTCATCGCACCTGCGCCTTCTGGAGGCTGAGAATCATGGCCTGACGACCAAACGGTTAGAGCTTCCTCCAACAATGTTGACGTGACTGGAGATGTATCGGCTGGTAAGATGTCGTTAACCAGAACGGCAGTTGCATTACTGGATGCCAGGAAAGCTGATGGAGCAACTTTGACTGCACTCTGTATGCCCAGCCCCCCCCCCCCCCCCCCCCCCCCCCCCCCCCCCCCCCCATTGTGCCATGTGGGTGGCCCCCCCGACGTTCTGACTGCTGCACACAGAATCGAAAGGAGAGAGTTGTCATAAACCTGAAGGCTAGGTGACTTAAAGCAAGTAACGCTTCGTAGCAGGTATTGCAACTTCGGGATGGCAAAAACAGAACCAACGCATCATGTGATGTCAGGTACTCTAGTCTCTCCCCCACTCACCAGAGCCTCAACCTTGTCATCCAGGGCCGCTGATATAGACTCTACTCCTCCTAGTGGGGACCCCAACAAGGTGGCATGGGTGGGATCAACCACTTTAGCACCTGGAAGCTGTGTGATGATTGTGCCTCTGTGGAGTGTTCATGACAGATAATCTCTGACTTGCTGTTGTTTAGAAATAAACCTAGCTTCTCAGCATCCTTGATCACATCCAGGTCATGCAGGATGTCCTCACAGGAACCACCCAACGAGATGTCATACAAGTACATAATATTCAGTTCAGCTGTAGGCAATGGCTGTGGAGAGTGAGACAGAAAAGGAGAGGGCCCAAAGGGTCTCCCTGTTGGACTCCTTCTGCTGAGGAGATGGTTCTATCACCCCAATGAAGCACTGAAGGAGCAGAGTATGCTGTGTGAACTAGGGGATAGATAGAAGGAGCATGGGAACAGATAGCTTCCAAAAATTAACATTATTTTAATATAATTTTGTGACGACATAAAATATAATTTTATGATAACACATAAAATTGTGGTAGCTACAAGCAGCAATTGAATTTGGAGAGTGGTAAATAGCATTCCCCAATACCCTCGAGAACTGCACAATTTATATATATATTATATATATAATACTTATTACATGAGTCCTGGTTTGATATGGCGAAATATTTCACGAGCAGGCTAATTTATTTTCACGAGCCAGAGGCAAGTGAAAATAAAGCCTGAGAGTGAAATATCGACACAGGCCGCTGCGATTAATGATTTTGCAGATCTTACTATATATTACAATATATTTCTTTAAAAGTCTTTGTATTACAAAAGACTACATTTGCACTAAGGGGCAAACTGTGCAAACTGGAGGGAATGTTTAATTTTAAAATAGTGAATAAATAATTGAATGAGTGAGTGAATGAATGAATGAATAGAACAAACAAATGAAAATAATAAATAAATAAATAACAACCAATTGAATAAAAATATACGAGTAAAAAGAATAAAAATTAGCTTGCTCAGTAAGTAATTAAATAAATAAATAAATGAATAAATACATTAATTTGTTAACAAAATAGCTGTTAAAATGGCTTTCAATCAAGGTGCACTTCAAATACTTTATACATTCTTGCTGGAAAAAATGAGAGAAGTTTTAAACAGTTGAAATAATGAGAAGTTTAAAAAGATTATGAAGCATTTAGGCAGAAATGTATATATGTTTTAGTAGCCTCTGCATTTGTATAATTTATGATTTCATTGACATTATATTTTGGGTAGCAAAAATCTATGTTGTTCCTTTCCTGTAAGATATGTCATCATAGAACCAATCTTCTCTCCATAAATCATGTTTTTTTTGTAAGAAAAAGAAAATGTGCCACACAGGAGAACATGGTCACAACACAGAAAATAGTAATCGTGATGGGCCTAATACATATTAGAGCCAAAAATTAGGAAATTTAGCTCATTTGACATCAAAAACTCTAATAGCATGCAGTTATCTTATAAACATAATTGCCTCTTGGTTCCTGGTTAATAACATGCTTGTCAGTAACTGCATTGAGTGGAGTCTTTCAACACTTACCCACAAACGCTTAAATTCCTTGACATACACAATTTAGCTATTTCTGCTAAGTGTATTGAGAATGTCTTTTAAATAATGTGTTTTACTTGACATTTTACCATATCACACATTATAATCATTATAATTCAAAATATGGAATCAATTTGATCAGGAAGTTAAGACAAGGCTATCATAAATGTAAAAAATTATTCATACTCTTAAGACAATTATATAAAAAGACGTGTTGACGTCTAAATGGTTAATTCTCATGTTTACTGATTACATAATATACTTGAGCATACATGAGCAATAATTTGTTGGGGTGTAGTGTGCTATGCTCGAGGAAGTAGATAGAGTTAAAAGAAGTGAAGTTTCCCAGGAAAATGTATATCAGTGAGTGTTTCTGGCTAGTTTATCTTCTCTTATGAAGACAGCGTTTCCATGTACATTTTCATTACTCTAGCATTATTGATGCCTCATTAAAATAAAACTAAAGAAATTTTATTTACCTTTAGTGATACTTTAATTTAATAAAATTGATGAGATTTAGCAAACTTTGTGAGCCTTCAGTGTCATCAAGGTCGCCCAAAAAACGAAACTTTTTCATTATAATTCCATAACATGAACTACCACAGAATTCTGCTTGATATTTTTTATAGGTCATATATAGGAGTACAGCAGCTTGTTATTATTATTATTATTATATATGTAGTACTTATTACATGAGTCAGAGTGTGATATGGCGACATATTTCATCAGCAGGCTAATTTATTTTCACGAGCCAGAGGCGAGTGAAAACAAAGCCTGAGAGTGAAATAACTTGCCATACCACTCTGACAAGTGTAATAAGTAGTTTATTCCACACTAGATATCTTCACTACTGTAGTTAGTACTAGAAAACCAGCAACTCACAGGTAAAGTTAGTTGTAGGGGCTAAGCTGAAGAAAGGAACTCCGCACTGTAAACATTTTAGCGTGAAAACCCACCAAATTCACACCAAATGGGTGGTTTGAATGCACCCATCTATGCATAGTGTGTCCTCCACACTTTCTGTCTAGTGTGAATGCACACTTAGTGTGAAATTCACACTCAAGGGAATAGCATGAACCCTTTACCAAACATTAATTATATTCATGTGCAGTCAAAAACCAATGCTATTATCATTGAAATATATACCTTATAAATGTGTTGTACACTTGTGCAATTCGATTTCAAGTTTTAACTGCACCCGCAAAAGAATTCAAAACGGTAAACAATTCAATTTCTAGGGTGATACGGGTACTGATCTATAAACCAGAGGATTCTGTTTAGTGCAATTTGGGATGGGGTCGACCACCTAACTAACACAAAAACGCGAGGGTCAAAGTACAAAATGACATACGAACGTCCAAACATATACACAAATAAATAAACTAGTGGTGCGCTCGAATAGCGCAAATGCATGGCGAGCGAGGAGACTCTTTTTACAGAAAAATAGGACAGAAATTACATCTAACTGTAGTGCACAGTGTAACCCTTTCCATTCTCAGTTAGCATCAGAGAATCTAAAGTCTCTGATCCCAGACTAAACTAACAGAATTACCTGAATAAACTTCGAAAGCAGTGGCAAAGAAGCGCAGCTTGACAAAGACTTCACATCAAGAAGAGAGTAGCTGTAAACTTTTTGGTAAAGTTGCGTAAGGCAGTGCAGCAGGATTCTCCGCGCTCGTTAATTGAAAAATACTGGAACTGTGAACGCTTTACCTAACTTACGTAATTAGAAGCGCGGGCTAAAACAGAAGTCTCACGTACCCCATAAACAGATAAATAAACTAGTGGTGTGCTTGAGCACAAATGGCGAGCGAGCCTAAAGACTATACTATTTTTATTGACTTCTAACACTGAAGCTACTGAAAATAAGGTCCAGTTTTTAAATTTAGCATACAGGATAAAGGGATTTCAGTGCCATAGTAACAACTCTCTGCAACTGCTTGAATTGAAAGAAAAAAAAACAACAACAAAACAATACAAGTTATTTAAAAGTTTTCTTTGTGATATTTTTTAGCTAAGTAGTGGTTGTAACACACAATGCTTTGACACAGCTGGACATGCACCTACACAGACTTACCTTCGCAGTAGTCTAGTGGACAATGTATTTTCAGGTAAATACTGTGCGCACGGCTTATAACCATGACAAAGAGCGCATTGACTTACCACCGCCACTAACTCGAATAGAAATGGAAGTCCCTTAAGTTGTCAAGTTTGAACTGCACCCGCAAAAGAATTCAAAACGGTAAACAATTCAATTTCTAGGGTGATACGGGTACTGATCGATAAACCAGAGGATTATGTTTAATGCAATTTGGGACGGGGTCGACAACCGAACTAACACAAAAACGCGAGGGTCAAAGTACAAAAATGCCTTACGTACGTCCATACATATATACAAATAAATAAATAAATAAATAAACTAACATCCCCGATTTTGTTACCCCTGTAAGTGTCTCGCTCGCTACGCTCGCTCGCCAATAACTAGTGGTGTGCTGAACAAATGGCCGAGCCTAAAGATTTTTATATTGTCTAACACCCCATTGTAAGTGTAGTCTCTGCAACTGCGAAAAACAACAACAACAAAACAATACACGTTATTTAAAAGTTTTCTTTGTGATATTTAGCTAAAGTTGTTGCTTTGACACAACTTGCACCTACACAGACTTATTCGCAGTAGTCTAGTGGACAATGTATTTTCGTAACTCACACAAAAGAATTCAAACGGTAAACAATTCAATTTCTAGGGTGATACGGGTACTGATCGATAAACCAAGTGCAATTTGGAACGGGGTCGACCACATAACTAACACAAAAACGCGATGACATACTACGTCCATATATATAAATAAATAAACTAGAATAGCGCAAAATAGCGAAGCGAGCGATGCATGTTCCCTGTAATTGCAGCTATAGATACAGTTATTTATTTTGATGTTGTTAATGTTATGTCTGTCTGTTGTTTCATATAGTGGTGCTTCTATTCTATACCACTGTATGATGAAGGTTATAAAATTTAGGCTATGTATAATAAAGTTTAAATGTTATACTTTTTGTGGTAAAACAAAAGTAATGAATTATTTTATTATTTATTTTATTAATGTAATTCGTAATCAGCATTGCTTTATATAATAAAGTTTAAGTGTTATATTATTTGTGATAATATAAGAATAATGAATTATTTTACCATCAAAGTTATTGGCTGGTGTTTTAACAGAATATACCGCTATTTAATTAAAAATGTCATACATCATTACAGTTATAGCGTAAACTTTGTGGTTTAATAAAAAAAAAAAATAAAAGAGTTTGTTTGGGTACTATAACATATTCAGAGGGAGAGCAGAGTATGTTAAATGGATGTAGATCTTAGCATAGTTTGATAATAGAGTTAGGTTAATTTTTATAGTTTTACATTAAATTTAACCTGCAAGTGGAGGAATGTTTCCAGGATGCATGTTATTTTGAGCTGAATAGAGCTTAGGGATATGTTTATCCCGGCTACATTGACAACATTCCAATGACTTAAATTTCATTTTGGTGCCTGGAAACTTCTCCATACACGTTATGCAGACTGTGATAGTAATCGATGAGATTTTAGCATGAAAATTACGCATTGCTGTGTGAACTTGAGGATCATCAAATGCTGGAATAATATGGTTCAATGGAACCTGGGGATGTTGTCTTGACCTGTTCCCCCTAACTTGAGACCATCTAGTCTCCAGTTGAAGTGGTGTTTCATCAGCCAATCTCTACTGTTGGTTAGTTGACAACTGCTCTAATGTAGAGGAATTTTGTAATGAAGATTCATTTGCTGTTCTCAACAGTTGGTTAGTGGACAAACAGTGGAGCCTGTGATCTCTTTCACTATCACTTTCAAACAAATGTGTGACTTGCTGTTTTTGTGACATTAGTTGTAGACGTTGCTCTCTGCATAATGGTTTCCTAAACAAAAATATGTCTCGTATTAACTTATTGAAGTATATATTTTATTTTATATTTACCTCTTGCATTCGTTGCTGATAAGCTGAAAGGCTTTGCGGTATCGAAATTGTTTGAGTTATATTTTCTGCAACTTTTTTTGCTGCTTTGGGTGTATATGAGAATGGATGTCCTCTGATAGATGTCTTTTCCTGCCTCTTGCAGTACAAAAAGTAGTGGGGATATTAGCTTCTTGTTCAGATGGTGTGGCTGCATTTTCAGTGTCTTCAAGAGTAGTTGAGTCTACAGCTGTATAAAGTTGATTGGTACAGTAATCCTCAGGAATAGTCTAATAAATAAATTAGGAACATTTAATGGCTTTTCAAAAAGAAAGATTCTGTACTTTGCTACCTGTTTCTGTTTCGTTTTAGCTCTCCTCCTCCTTGCCCTGTCCTTTTCATTTCTTATCTCTCTCCTTACTATTTTTTCTTCTGGAGTTCCTAACGCCCTCAAAGCTCTTGACCGAGCGTTTCTAAAGTTTTGTCTACTGGGCATCGCTACTTCGTACGGCGGGTAAACAAAACAAAATGTTGCTAAGAAGGTTACCCGTCCCGCGCAAGCGTGTAGGATAAAGGGAACGTTTTGTCTACTGGGCATCGCTACTTCGTACAGCGGGTAAACAAAACAAAATGTTGCTAAGAAGGTTACCCGGCCCGCGCAAGCGCGTAGGAGAAAGGGTACACACGTACGCCCACGCATGAACAAAAACAATTTCTAGACCTAAATATATATATATATCGCGAACTCATTAGAGAGTCAAGAGAGACTCTGGAGAGACATGACAAAGAGCGCATTGACTTACCACCGCCACTAAGGATTCTCAGAGCTCGTTAATTGAAAAATACTGGAACTGTGAACGCTTTACCTAACTTACGTAATTAGAAGCGCGGGCGAAAACAGAGGTCTCACGTACCCCATAAACAGATAAATAAATAAATATAGCGAAATCTCGATTGAGTTACCCCTGAGAGTGTCTCGCTCGCTTCGCTCGCTCGCCAATAAATATAGCGAAATCTCGATTGAGTTACCCCTGATAGTGTCTCGCTCGCTTCGCTCGCTCGCCAAATAAATATAGCGAAATCTCGATTGCGTTACCCCTGAGAGTGTCTCGCTCGCTTCGCTCGCTCGCCAATAAATAAATAAACATCCCCGATTTTTGATTGTGTTACCCCTATAAGTGTCTCGCTAGCTACGCTCGCTGGCCAATAAGTTTCTTCTTCTTTGCCTTTACTTCTCTTCCTTCTTTTCATCTTCTCTCTTCTTCCTTGTCTAGCTCCCCACAGTTGAGAAACATGAAATTTCCTAAAATAAAGACTACAGGAAATTTACCTGTGAATTGTGCAGCAAATTGTAAATATTATACAAGTCTAAAATCTAAATAAAATGCATCTTTGATCTCACTCGCACTGACTGAGCTGTGTAACCAATGAGGGGACCTATTTGGCAAGACCTTACTCTTCTGAAATCTGCCAGTACAAGGTGGATTGGTGATCTTGTGGCAGTAACTTTATATGTTTGGCAGTGAGCAGAACACTAAATGCTGATCTGAATAATCAGCCTTCAGGGGTGATTGGGTAGTTCAGCACTACAAACAGTATATAACTCCACAGGTTCGATAGCGGATAGCAATAGATATTCTTATAATGGACAACTAGTGAAAACTATCAAGAAAATAGCTACAATATGTTAAACGTTTACAAAGTGGCAAAAACCCACAAGGCTGAGAACGGTCAGCAAGGCTTAGTGCTAGCTAGCAGCGTAGCCAATTATTTCAGGAACATTCTCTTGGAGGTCTGCCCTGCTCTACAATATTTTACTAAACGGCGGGGGAGAGAAAATGAGCGCTGGGACCAGGGCAGCGTGGTAGTTGAACCTTGCAGCCTGGACACCACTGAGCCTTTCCCCTGGCATAATACTGAAGGGGTACTCGACGCAATAATTAATTTATAGAGTACTCAAAGATTGTGGTGGAATACAATTGCTGCGGTGTAAAAATGATTATTGTTTTGTTATTGTTAGCAGCCTCAATTGGCTCAGGTAATCAATACAGGGACAGGAATAATAATATTAATATAAAAATAATAGTAATAATAATAGTACTGCACATTATCTTTCTTAGCCTTCTTTTACTCATGAGATGTATTATCCCTCTTAACAACACAATTAAAAATATCTGGTCACCACTCCTATAGTTGAACCCAAGACCCCTGCTTGCCCATAAGCTGATGCAGCTTATGGGTTGAGCACTGGCTAGATAGGCGAGCTGTCAAATGTTTCAATAAAGACAATGAAAGGGAGAGAATACCTCTAATGAATAAATGAAGGCTAAATTAGCCTGTAAAAAATTCCACCGGTTAAAAATGTTTTTTTTTTTAACAATTTCCAAGCGTCCTAGGAGGAAACGGCTGCTTGGCAGAACCCTTAAAGGTTATAATGCAGAATTGAAATGACCGGTGGCTGGCCATTTGTCGTTGCTCATTTGGGATCACTCAGTTTTTAAATTACGTGTATGCGGTAAATGGAATACAATGCCACAGTAACCGCTCCCGCAACTGTTTGAATTGAAAAAGAAGCAACAAAATCAAGTCACGTTATTTAAAAATTTCTTTGTGATATTCTTAATAGAACACACAATACTTTCACACAGCTAAGCATACCTAGCAAGACTTACCTTCGTGGTTCGTCTGGTAGACAATGAATTTTCAAGTAAATACTGCTGCGTAGGGCTTATAACTGTGACAACTAGCGTATTAACTTACCACCGCCTCTAACTCGAAGGAGCTCCCATAAGTTTTTGAGTTTTAACTGCACCCGATTTCTGGTAATCGCTAAACCAGGAAGATTCGGTTTAGTGAAGTTTGGGACAGGGTCGAACACAGAGCGAACACAGGGCGAACACAGAGCGAACACAGAGCGAACACAGAGCGAACACAGAGCGAACACAGGGCGAACACAGAGCGAACACAGAGCGAACACAGAGCGAACACAGAGCGAACACAGAGCGAACACAGAGCGAACACAAAGCGAACACAAAGCGAACACAAAAATACGCGAGGGTCAAAGTACAAAATGACATGCGTACGTCCACAAATATTATTGGCGAGCGAGTGTAGCGAGCGAGACACTTACAGGGGTAACACAATCGAAAATCGGGGATGTCAGTTTATTTATTTATTTATTTATTTATTTGTATATATGTATGGACTTACGTAAGGCATTTTTGTACTTTGACCCTCGCGTTTTTGTGTTAGTTCGGTTGTCGACCCCGTCCCAAATTGCACTAAACAGAATCCTCTGGTTTATCGATCAGTACCCGTATCACCCTAGAAATTGAATTGTTTACCGTTTTGAAATCTTTTGCGGGGGGCCGTTAAAACTTGAAAACTTAAGGGACTTAGCTAAAGAATATCACAAAGAAAACTTTTAAATAACGTGTATTGTTTTGTTGTTGTTGTTTTTTCCTTCAATTCAAGCAGTTGCAGAGAGTTGTTACTATGACACTGAAATCCCTTTACCCTGTATGCTAAATTTAAAAACTTGACCTTATTTTCAGTAGCTTCAGTGTTAGAAGTCAATAAAAATAGTATAGTCTTTAGGCTCGCTCGCCATTTGTGCTCAAGCACACCACTAGTAAAGGAACTCATATACCGGATTTTCAATTGTGTTACCCCTGTAAGTGTCTCGCTCGCTACTCTCCTCACCAACTAGTGATGTGCTTGAGCACAAATGGCGAGCGAGCCTAAAGACTATACTATTTTTATATGAATGATTTTGACTTCTAACTGAAGCAACTGAAAATAAAGTCGAGTTTTTTTTCAATTACGCATACATGGTAAAGTTCATTGCCATAGTAACAACTCTCTGCAACTGTTTGAATTGAAGGGGGGAAAACAACAACAAACAATGCACGTTATTTAAACGTTTTCTTTGTGATATTCTTTAGCTAAGTAGTGGCTGTGAAGCACAATGCTTTGACACACCTGGACCTACACGTACAAAGACTTACCTTCGCGGTTTAAATACTGTTGCGTACGGCTTATAACCATGACAAAGAGCGCATTGACTTACCAGCGCCACTAGCTCGAATAGAAACGGAAGTCCCGTAAGTTTTCACGTTTTAACTGCACCTGCAAAAGAATTCAAAATGGTAAACAATTAAATTTCTAGGGTGATAGGGTACTGGTCGATAAACCAGTGGATTCTGTTTAGTGAAGTTTAGGACGGGGTCGACCACCGAACTAACACAAAAACGCGAGGGTCAAAGTACAAAAATGCCTTCCGTACGTCCAAACAAACAAATATCCCCGATTATTGAGTTAACCCTGATAGTGTGGCGCTCAACTATTTTAAAACTCGGCCATTAAAAGTGGTAGCAGGAATGTTATATGTCAGGAACACTGGTCAGTTAGATGAAACTAAAACTACTATACTCAATGGCTACATAGTTACGGTAGAAACTTTTAGGACTAAATAGATTGAATGATGCCTTCTATAACTAAGTGAACATGATCTAAGTACAGATTTAGTAATTAAATTTATCAGATTCTACCCTGTGTGAAGTACACTGTTAGGGGTGTTTGGATAACTTAGTTTTGGTGTTAAGTAGAGGCGCTGCCTGGACACCCCAGTTTAAAGCTTTATATTGTTTCCATACTTAGTTACAACTAAAAGATATTTGAAATGGGGAATCTAAAGGATATAAGCTATTATTATATAGCTATATGCTCACTTGGTATAGTATGTATGTGTTGTGGAAGTTATAAGGGCTCAAAGTGGGGTGTCCTAGCAGCGCCTCCTGGCAAACACCTTGCGAGGTGTTATTTAAGCACCCCGTTTTAACAGTATATTTGTGCATAAGGGCTTGCTACCATTTCTGCAGAAGAACATCACTAGTTGTTGTTGTTTTTGGTTTGTTTTGTCTTCTTATTTATGGTACATGCACCCTTTTTTTCAGCCCAGCCACCGATCACCTGAGTTGGTAAAACGTTGTGATATAATAAATAAAAGGATAAGCCTAAAATTGAGTTGCCAATCTTGAAAGCAAGCTATTATTGGAGCAGACTTACGCGCAGGAAACTTTTTGTTAAATTTATAAAAGCATACCGGACACATCAGAACTATTTCTCTCGTCAGCATTGAATGATAAGTTAAGATAACACATTTCTATTTCAACAACTTTTGAAATTGTGCCAAGGGTTTTAGGGGTCTTTAAGCTAGGCTAGCTTACAGCCACTTGTGCTGAAGCGCTCCATTAGTTTATATACACGTTTGGAGGAACATATCTCGATTGTGCTTCGACCTTCACCATTTCCACAATCGACCTTCACCATTTCGAGTTGCTAGAAGGGTGGCCACGTCACGTACGTCAGTTAAGAGAATATTTTAGATTGTCGACCTTTAGTTTACCGCTATGAATTCTTTAACAGGTCCAGTTAAACCTGACTAACTTATGGGGGTTTCTTTTTTATTCGAATTATTGGCAGTGGTAAGTTATTGTGACCTTTTTCACAGTTACACCCCTAAGCAACAATTACATGCTAATTCATTATCCAATAGTCTAACCTCTAAGGGGTAAGTCTTCTGTTATTAATGTCCAATTTAACAGGTGTGTATCAGCGTTATGTGTTACAGCAAACGCTTAGCTAAATAATAACACAAAGTAGAAGGTTAACTAACAAATAGCTAAATATTTTAACTGCCTTTACACAATGTTTCGGCTACAACAGAAGTAAGCATGGTTAGCTTTTAAACTAGTCTGAATGAAATTCCTTAGATGGCAGTGGGAGTTGATTTTCGTTTAGCTTTTTTTTTTTTAAGTCCAACAGTTGGGGTAGTGGTTACTGCCCCACTGAAACCCCTTTACAGTAGCTATATCTAATTTAAAAACTCAGGCAAATTTTAGTAGCTAGAGTGCTAGAAAGTAAAATTAATCGTACAATGGTACTTAAAGTTTATATAATTATTGCAACATGAATCAGTGAAATTAGCAATTACCTATTGTACAGTCCAATTTCTAGTACTATACATCTTAATAAATCTTCTAATCTATCAAAATGTACATAAAAATTACGATTGTGGGTCGGTAACGACGACGACAACGACTGACAGTGAATAATTCTTGAGCTCAAACAGTTTGGTAAAGCTTGGGCTTTACATGAATTGGTAAAGTGTCGTAACATTCAGTAGAAAGTGACCGAAAAGGGGTGTAATAGTAGGCGTGGAAAGGAGGCGTATGTTTCAAAAGAAAGGGAACGTAAGAAAAGGCGAAGTATAAAAGAGAAGGTAAAATGCGATTAACTATAAAATTCTATTGGAATGGCTAGGTAAGGAAGCACAGGTTTATAAGAGAATGGGAGAAAAGGAAAAAAGGCGGTATATTATCTATGTAACTAGAATCCAGGTGGAATCGATAGTAAATGTCAGCTTCGGTTTCACGAATGAAGGCGAATGTACTAAAAAGGCAACAGTTTCACAAAGGTGAAGTCCACTATCATGATAATAGGACAGAGAGATTCAGAAGCAAGAGAGGTAGAAAGGCTGAAGTAAAGGAAGGATAAGAAAAGTTGAGTTTGTTCAGAAAAAAAAAGAGAGCAGGAGAGGGAAATGTATATAAACTTAACCAATGGTCTGAGCAAAATAACTTACACTACTGCATTCTTACTTTGCAATAGATCAAGCCCCACTGTGTGGAGGGGTACGTCAATGTATATTATTTTTCACAGTGCTTACATGGACTTACGGCTATATCACGCCCTACCTTCAGGGAGTAGAAAATAATCAATTGGGTAAAATGACATGCCACAGTTATTCTCCACCAATATGGTCATTCCAAAAAAAATTCAAATTAAATTTAGAATATTTCATAATACCTCATAGCTTCACCATTAACAACTCTCTAATTATTACTAAAGGTAAAAAATACTGGAACAAATATTACTGTAGAGGAACTCATCCAGATGGCAGTCATTTTAAAACCTATTCTTACATACTAAGAGCTGGTAAACAAATCATGTAATGAAATTGCATATTGTGTTGGCTCACAAGCATTATGTGTACTAATGAGTAAATAAAGCCGCCCTAGCAATATCATAAATACATGAATTTAAAACTCCATTGCTACTACTTATCATATGCATGTCCACATGCATCTGCATAATATAGCTATATTGTATTATATACAACATTAATACTATAGTCTAGTCACATAATATGTGTAGTTCTATTTTAGAAATAATGATGAGATTGATCGCAGAACTTATCCTAACTTCATGTGCTGGGCAATAACACGCTAAATACTAGGGCAAAGCTATCTAATAATAAAGAAAAAGAACAATGTATAATGGCAGAATATAATGAGTTTTTTTTAACAATAATGGCACCTAGTTTCTCATGGCAAATCCCTTTTTACAAATAGAAAATATTTGCTAGACTGACTCAGAGCAGTTCCCTCACTAATTGAGGAGACTACAAACAATAGGTGACATATTGAAGAGAAAACAGCGAAAGTCCTCAATTATCGGCTGAGGTTTGCCCATGAAGCGTAAGTTGGTATCTATAAGCTTTCTTAAGATCTAGTAAGCAGCATCTGTTACACAATTTTATACTACATCTTTATGGATACTTTCTATTTTTTAATTCTTTTGCAGAACGCTGCTCTAAGCACAACTCAGCCAGTACTGTATAAACTTGCTCCGGACGAATATTTAAGACATTAGTGCTGCTTTTTTATTCCGTGTTAATCATTGAGAAAACGCGAAACTTTCAGCTCACAAAGGTACCCCCTCTTATGAACGACGTCCCCTAGCGTCACATTATAATCACGTGGACAAATAATTTCTTGCAGCCACTGGCCTAAGTTCGCTTTATGCTCAAGGAAGTTAACCGAGTTGAAAATGTATATCAGTGAGTGTTTCTGGGTAGTTTAGCTTCTTCTCTTATGAAGACAGCGTTTCCATGTACTATTTTTTATTGCTCAAGCTATTTTGATGCCTAGCTAAGAGATTGCTTGTTCTTTTGGATGAAGATTATATTGTAATAGCCAGGTAGTGTTTAATAGCACTGAGGGTTGCACCTTTTGTGCTTCATTATGTAGGCATTCCTATCGAAAGGTCAATTGAGTGATAAATACTTATTTATTGACTGTTCAAGCAGGGAAAAATTGATATTACTATTGGAACTACTTTTGCAGTATGTATATTAAAAACAAACCATTTTTTAATAATCCTGTAAGTTCTGTTACCTGTAAAGATATAGGTGTCCAATATAACATGCATTACTTGCATTTAATCAATGACAACCTATTTCAAATTTGTAAATACAACAACGTCTCTATCAGCATCCCTATGTCTCTATCAGCATTCCTATTGTGCCTCAAACCTGTTTCTATCTAGAAAGAAAAACTACCAACTGTTCATTTAGGTTGGAACTATGTGCTTGAGCACTAAATCAATGGAGAATATACCACCCACTCATGTAATTTTATAGTGTATTACATTTTATGATATCTATCCATGCACTATTCATTTTTATTGCAAGAGGCTTAACTTCAGAACTGCAATTGGGCAATCTATCAGTGTAGAATTTGGAGTAAGAGCTTTACAAATTCAATGTCAGTTTATTGAAGTTACCAAGAATCAGAAGAAACAAGTAAGAGCCCTAGGAAATTAAACAATCACTCATAATTAGGTCATGAAGCAGGTTCCCTTTGAACAGGGGGTGTAAATCACTGAGCTCCGAGTTATAGCAGGCGAAGGACCAGCCCCATAGTGGGCAACACACACAAACACAAACCAGGACCTTAGCTAGTAGCAGCTTCGATTGTCAGAGATAGAAATAATTTCAAAGTCTTTAATCAGGGATAAGAATACAGATATAACTTGAACAGCACTCAAAAACTGACAGTAGCTATGACAGAACAAAAATCATGCAAGAGTCATAACTGGGCATGCGCTACTGAAAAACGCATACTCATTCAAAATGAAACAAGTTTTGTTCATGAAGTGTGCACTGCAGGATGCACTGCAGGGTGCACTGCACTCAGTTCTGGGATTGGAGGGTGTAGTTGTGGGTTAGAAAAATTAAGTAGGACACTACTTTAAGGCTGCCACAAGCTTTCCATCAACTCCTTGGCCTTCTCCCAATCCCTCTTCTAGCCTATTTCTAATACAAGAGCTACACCATTCATCAAGCAGCTGGCTTCTTGTGTGTAAAAATTGTAAAATTTCAAATGATTCAACACAAAATGTGGACGTGGTTTTGAATTGTTTTTAAGAGCTCCACAATTCTAGTATGGAACCTAGTAGGTGTGACATCTCAGTAGAAAGTATCAAAATGGATCCAAACTTGGTACATGAGGATTCTACCATTGCAAACAAAATCTCTCTCTTATTTTTAACAAAACAGAATTAGACAACGTCTGGCTGTCACCGTTCTGATTGAACACAGAACAACCTGTATAGCACACTATCACAGCAATTCAAGTGAACTTTGTTCAATTCTGTATTAATACTGAATGGGTTACTGCTATAGCTACTACATAAACAGATAACCTGAAATTCATTTTATTTTTCAATCAGTTCAATTATTATGCTCTGCTAACCAATCAAACACTTTTTATTATAGATGAGGAGAGGGTAGGTGTGACTGTGTATTACATTTGCCTGTATCATGTTCATTTCCTGTGCTTTCTATGGCATGTGTCTATGTTCATACATGTATATGTATGCATGTGCGTATGTTTGCATGTATATGTACATTCATTGCACCATGTATTTGGTCTCATATCAACAATCTAATCCATGACTATTGAACTATAGCTATTATGCCCAATAACTATATTATTTTAGAATTGAAACCACACAAAATGTTTCCCCAATATGTGGAACTTAATGTTGGAGAACCTCTAGAAATTAATGTTATATCTTCTTTTGATTTTGTTGTTGTTGCTTGTGATTTTGACAAGGCTGTATTATCACCTAAATATTTGTCTTTGGGAATTATACAAATATTCACTACTGAGTCAATTCAACTAAATAATTCAGGAACATACATTTGTTTTGCTTCTACAAAGGTGACAAGATTTAAACATTACTTTGGAAGGTCTATTGTGAAAGTATTTGGTGAGTAAATATTCGAATGACTTTAAATGCTGGAACTGTTATCATGAAACAATCATTAATGTAAATGTATAGCCATAATTTCTTTTTACCAGTCTTAAATATGGTATACCACAATAATTATAAGGTAACTTTTTTCTTTTACTAATTTTCTTTATCAATCACACATTATTTAATCAAGCTTTACATAGTGCCTTGGAGATGAATTAATACTTTATTTAATGAACTTAATCATTTTATATATTGAGTTACTTCTAATGGGCTACAATTATGGTACTACTGGAGGCTATTGGATTCCAAATTATGCAAGTTGCAGGGTCAGGCTGAAATCATTCAGGACTTGATATCCTAGTATGCAGTATAGTTTATATACTTCCTCCATTATGCTTATATACTCATCTGAAATGTGTTTTTAGGTGAGAGGGGGTGGGGTTTCTTGACAAAAGCATTCTCAAACCACCCCCCCCCCCCCAACACCCCCCCCCCCCCCCCCCGCACACACACACAGCTAAAGACACACATTTATATCCTTCCCTACACTGGGTCTATTACTGACTATAAGATAGTGTAAGAAACTGCAAGAAAGACAATGTAAAAACTAACATTGCAAAATTGTAAGAATATTGATAGTAAATTTCAAACGTGTAATTATTTGCACTCCTACTTTAGAAGTAGAGTAAGAGACTATAAGCACACGAGCTCCTATAAGTAACTTATATCCACATAAAAATGTTGTAGTGCATTATCGAACAGCCTTAAGTCCCTCTCAATCTGTTAGAGTTGATTACAGGTTTTACAAAATATTGCAATCAGTCTCAGTCTCTACTTTTATGTAAGCACTTGCAATATCCTTCAGCTTCCTATTGTATTTTTCTGTAATAATATTCTTTTTCAAGAACATGAAAATTTTCTGTCTCTCGAAACTTACTAAGCACAAAACAACTAATCCCAGGACAATAACACACATGCATGAAATAAAATGTATTTTCTCCTTTGTTTTCTTGTTCTTTCATTCTTCTTCTAAACTGGCTCCACATGGTATGTTGTATTTCCCTATCATTCATGCAATACTTAGCATTATAATTGACTGTCCTGTAAAATAATCAGAAAGTAAAAAAATATAACTAATAATAACTAGCTAATTTACAATGGTATTTAGAAGATAATGAGAGGATGTGTAAGTTAATGAAAAAATGAAACCGATTTATGAGAAGAATTGAATAAATGAAAGAAATTTACAAAGACATTTTGACAAATGATAAAAGATTTAGATGATGGATTAAGCAACAACCACTAAATACAATTTTGCCAAGAATTAATAAAATAATGTTAGACTTGCTCTGTTTTTGGCATATATACTCGAGGTTAGTCTGCCTTGTTACAAGGACCAATAGTAAAAATCCTGACTCAGTTTGAATGCGTTCATTAGCAAATGCAATCACTGCAGGGCAGGAAAAAACTACGACAAACAAACAGTTATTGCTGTTATACTTTTAAATCCACTCATAGATATGAAATAAAAAAGCTAAAATGAGGGTTATTCTGGAAAAAGGGGCGATCCTGCTACAACAGGTCAGCCCCCCTTAAATCCTCCATCAATTTAGCAAATGTCATTGGGAAAGGATTTATCCCAGGCTAGCATGAGTTCCCAAAGTTCTTAAAGTCGAGATATGTATCGTGTCCTCCCTTGAATCGCAGTTAAGTTCAAGAGCCTTACACATTTTGTCAGTGGAAAAATAATTTGGTGGTCATCATATCTTATCATCTTTCTCGAGTGTGGAAGTATAGATAGACTTCCAATTTTCAGCCACACCTCCATTTTTCAGCCACACGAAGCAAATCAGCTTTTCCTAAATCCCCTAAGCTCATTTTGGAGTTGCAAACTCAAAGAAAGTAGATCAATCCTTCCCTGGTATGTTCAAAGTTAGGATAAACAAGAGTAAGATCTTGTAAAAAGGTAAGATTTAGGACACCTTGTACCATGAATCTTGTGCCAGTTGCCAATACAATTTCAGCTTAAAATTTTGGGTATTCATTCTGGTTAAAATGTAATGAATGTCTTTGGGCTTTTATGGAGTGAATTATTGTGTTGTTATAAGTGCTCTGAAATTGTAGCCATTTCATTTAACTGTCTAATTGAAAGAAACTGAATAAACTCCATTATTATTACCATATGTACTATTACATTAGTATGAAACATCCAGCATACTACACAATGTTACGTTACAGACAACACCAAAATTATTGCAAGTCAACAAACAGTGTTAACTGGGCAGAATGCGCATTTCGAATGCTTGAGTTATGGATTTACTAAATGGAATTTCAGTGAAGGACCATTACCAAGAAATACTTACATTAATAGCAATAACTTATTCATTCAAGAGGCTAGTTATTACAATTCTGGAATATATGAATGTCATGGAAATACTGACACTGTATTTGACTCTGGTGAACCTATATATTTTAATTCAAGGGCTACACTCCTAGTCTCTGAGTAAATCAATATCATAGAACATTAAGTAGTTTATGTAGCTATGTACAAATTGAAAGAGTAAAAAAAAACTAATTATCTTATACTATGCATCATAACTGGATAGTTATAACTTAAATGGCAGTTTATTTTCCAATTTACATTTTATAGCCTTTTTTTTTTATTAACTTAATCATTCTTAGTATTTTTATTAAAGTTTTACTTCATATAATTCACTTTACCCAATTTCATTACCATTAAAATTCTGTATAATACATAAGATAATAATACAATGAATTTATCAGCAATAGTGCAATAGTAATAGTGGTAAATGAAAAGTGAATTATTATATATTTGCTTTAGCTTATAACATAAATGTCAACTTAAAGATTCATTTACAGTGGAGACTAACATTAATCTAGATCATGTTTTAATATAATTCAGCTATAATACATATTGTTAAACAGACAACAATTATAACAAATAAACAAATGTAAAAATAATGATGTGTGGACTTTATACATACCTGGTCTCGTACATATTATAAATAAATGTTTCAATTCTAGGATACATTTCTTATAATATCTGAAAACCATACTAAGCTAGGTAATAATGGCGAGTTCATTCCTCAACCATAAACTAAGTTATAAGTAAAACACAGTTAGTAGGAATTTAAACATTTTGTGAGTTGAGTTGAAGGATGACAACAAAAAATTGCTAAGTAACAACCTGTAATAAACCCTTAGTCTATACAATGAAATGCCACAGAGTTACTAAATCAGCTGCCCAGGAAGCTGGTAGCTAGTTGAATTATGGCATGCATAAGTTGTATTAATAAGTTATAGTAATGTTATAATAGTTCAGTTATTCCTCTCCAATGAAAATGGTTAGTCTTTGTCTATTTCCAGGAGCACTGGAGGAACAGATCCATTAGACTCAGCAGAAGTTAGCACATTGGTAACGATCGTCAAACGTTACGCAATTGCGCCAAACACACGCTAGTAAATCAAAGCAAGGAACGGTTATGCGCCAATGGTTATATAGTTTCTATAATACCTAGCTAGCTCTTCCAGGCCCCTTCATTTTCAAGGTTGTTTCTTCACAAGTATTTCTTAATTATTAACTAGCTAACCAAAATTATACCTTGTATTTTGGGGGAAGGTGATTCATTTCATTATTTTGTTCAAATGCTCACTGTGAAGAGTATCCAATGCAAACTAGCTTATATAACTAGATTATTGATACAGCTGTATAATTGATACAATCGATTAGATTATTGACACACCAGCTATTATGCTGTATAATTGATACAATCTACCACTGACATATGCCTATTTTATGAGCTATTCATAATATTGTAGATTGGAATAAGCTAAGTTTACTGTAACTTATTATGAACCATGTGAAATTACATAGTAGCTTAGATATAATATTAATGAGCCTATGTTCACTTGTTGTCATAGTGACTTTTTATTATTGTGTGTAACTGTACATGTATATGCCTATGTGTATAACTGTATGTGTGTGAGTGTAACTGTATATGTGTTTGCGTGCTGACGTTAGTTTTCTAGATGGAAAGTAAAATTTAACTTAAATAATCAAAAGTAGCTCAATAAGTACAATAACATTAAGTCCAATCCGCTTATTGGAATTCAATCTTGTTGGATTTCTTTATAGCTAGCTAGTTTGTATGCTTTGAAAATCATGTGGTCACCAGGAAATTCTTAAAAATGGATGCATTTTTAATCTAAAATTTGTACCTACCTTCTTTTTGTAGCATGACTTAGAGGAGATAAATTCGTTATTAGGAAAGCATTTATCAATAGTAATAGTATAATAAATGTACCTAACATAATTCAATTATTGTTGAATGAAGATTTAGCATTTCATGCGATTTGTGAATGTGACATATTTTGATTTATGTTTTTTTCCTCTTTCACTTTTGCACAATTGCAGAAACGCTCTGTCACGAACTATTATATTAAATATATATAATCTAGGTGTCTATTAACCTTGTGATCATGCCAGATCTAGAACATAAATGCCCATTGCTCACAATTGTTGCAGTAACTTATAAAATATTCAATAAATTTTGTTGACTTATTAGTGTCGTTAATTTAACCAATTAACAGTTTGAACTGTACTTGGCTACTTTCTGTCAAAAGAGTATCAATGCTTTTTTTATTGCTTTCATCCAGCCACGATCAACATGCCATCCACACCCACAAATATTTAGTATTAGTGTACATCAAATATTTCTTTCCATGAGTTAAAACATTGTGGAGCCATATCTGATGTCGGGGTTCTCCACTGATCCGTGGATGCTGGAAGGCCTCGCACTTGGTAACAGCAAGTCGCTGCCACCAGAATGACTAGATCTCTAGCGGGTCGCTGCCGCTGCGCCAGAGGCAAGGATTCTTGCTTAACTAGAGTTTAGTTTAATCTAACATTAAAATGACTTACAAAAACTCAACGACTTAAATACAAGAAAACCCCAGTGACAACATATGATGCATATAGAGATTGACCAAATATGACTAAATATGGAAATAACTGAAACACGACGTAACACACATACATACACATAAATCTGTTCCCACAAACTCAAAAGCACAAACATCTCGTGGCTAATTAACACAATCAACAAATGTTTCTGTACACAAACATATACAGCTTCTTGTGCCTTGGTTCTTTCCAATGTGGGCTGACTCCTGCTTTAGCCCACATCTGACATAAATTAATAACAAACAGGATTTAAATCCCTTTGCATTTCAACTTTATATGGACTCCAGTAGCTATAATTGCAACTTTGTCTTCCCAATTAAAATTAGCATATGCTACTGGAATGCTTTCTTGATAGAGTCATCTAACACTAGTAATGGAATTAAATGAAATTATAATTATTAACATTGTAGGTTGTATCCATATACAGGGATAATATCGACAGGAAGACACCTTAGCAACTCCATAGAAGACTAATTCTGGTGGCAGCGTACCTGCAGGGACTGGGACATCACCTAGGCTCCGGCTATAAACTTGGGTTCAATTACTTAGTCTTAATCCCAAAACCTCCCACACGTCTGTCTATAACAGATATATTTATCACTGTAACAAATTCAAATATAACTATGTGAAATACCTTACCATAACACTCATATACTAACAGAAATGGGGTACTTATAGATAACTCAGCTAGTATAATGACCAGTCTGATAAGACACTGATGATAAATAACAAAATGATATATAATAATCCTAATCAGTCTATACACTATATTTTTTCCACACCGGGAAAAATACTCTAAACAATGGTAACATGTACAATTAGATCAAAATTTTAAAAAGCTATATAGCAATTTTAATATACCTGTACTTCAATTCTTGTTTACAAAGAAGAAAATTATAATTGATATTCAGAAACAAATACATATATCTTAACTAACGGTTTAGTACCCTAAGTACATGTACAAAGAGCAGAGAAGGCTGAGAGAAGATAGTTTCATCACCGGCATAAGTCCACTATTTCCCCAGCTTAGGACCATATTATTATTTGTTCATTAGTAATTATGTACTCAATTAGAGCTCAACAATGCCACAGTGTGAGGTAAATTATCTAGCTACTTGTTTAACTGACATGTGTGTAGAACATATTGCATCTGACATGTGCTCATCCTCTAAGGCTTTGTGAAAAATATCACACTCAGTTTCAACCTGGAATGGATAATTCATATTAAAAGGAAATGTCACACATATTAACATGAAAATGATCACCAAGTGTTTATATAAAAAATAATTATCAGTTAGATCAAACAAAATGAATTTATCCCAAAATACAGTTTATGAATTCAATACAAATACATATAACTATTATTATTAATTATGTAGACTGGCATGTTTAACATCATACATACGTCTGCTTCATCATTACTTCACATTCAAATATTACCTTTACACTATCTCAGGAAAAGCACACTATAATAAGTAACCAAATAAACTGGTTTATCTTACTCTGATGGTAGTTGTGTCAAAAGATAATAACAAGATGAGTAAAACAATTGTGAGCATCAAACTGGTCTCCGGGTAGGAGTGACATATGGATTACTGCATGTAAATGAAAGATATGAATGTGCTAACTACAATTGTCTTAATTTAGTTTATACGAATAGTTCAAATCCAATGTCACTGCAGTCACCATGAAGAACTCTTTTTCTAGCACTGTAATATCTTTTTCCCAATTCATTGATGGCTGCAATCCTACTATTCTCAGAATCTGTTAACAGTATCAGTAATAATAATTATGTTCATTTACATATACTTTAAACTAGCTATATTAGCTATAGCTTATAGCTAGTCTAGCTACCTTCTGAAAATATCTGGCAATTAGTGTGAAGACTTCCCAAGCTGACAAATGCATTTTTAAACAGAGCCTATTTTATAAGAACCTGCAGAATGCTTTGTTTCCACTATTTATTATACCGGGAGGAAAATGTAACATACTGCAGCTATTCAATCCCACTACACGCGCTTACCGCCACCACAGCAAGTCGACCACTTACCGTGACCACGCCTATCCACCAACTACCGCGAGTGACGATGTTTACCTAAGCTAACTTACTCCTCCCTAGTCGCTTCCTCATTTTTAGGGGCCCAAAATTCCTGAAAAATTGGGACGGAGGCCATTTTTACGGGGGGCCTTAGCTAATCGCCCGAGCCAGCTCTAGCGGTAGCTCGAGCTTTGCACTTCCGAAACTGTCCGTTGTCCTGCGACTGGTTTTACAATGACAGACGCTGAAATTGATGTAGGTGAAGCATTTGGACAGACTAAGCCACCACTATACGTCACAATCAAGCAAATATTGGAAAGATATCCTGATGGACAAATATTCAAGGTATAGCTAAGCTGCCTAGCTAAAGGAGTTGTAGCTAGAAGCATGACAAAATAACTACTTTCAATCTTTCAGGAAATGATCCAGAATGCAGATGATGCAGGAGCTTCCATTGTGCAGTTCTTTGTTGACAACAGACATCATGGCACTTCAAATTTGGTGTCTCCAAAGTTGGCAGATTACCAGGGACCAGCTCTCATGTCAGCCAATGACGCCATGTTTACTGATGATGACTGGATAGGAATACAAAAGTTGCAGCAAAGCATAAAAGCAGAAGACCCTTTCAAAGTGGGGAGATTTGGCATCGGTTTTAACTCTGTTTATCACATTACAGGTATGTGTACTTCTTGTCTGTTTAGGTGAGCCTCCTTCTTTTGAATTAATATAATTGCAGAATTAACACAACCAAGATGCAGTGATTTTTTATATTTGTATAAGACTTGTACTATCATAATAGCTAATGTACAAGCCTAGTTAGCAATTAATTGGCTACGGAAAAAAATGGTAAAAAATGGTATGTCGTGACACTGCTTGCCACGCCTTGTTTTACTGAAGTTTACTGTAAATTTACTGCAAAGTTTACTGTGCAGTAAACTTTAATTCTGGAACAAACTACTACAAACCACATGTTGTACAACTTGCTATGTTTTACTCATGTTTTACCAATCCAGTGTAATTTTGTTCCAAAATAAGAGTTCACTACATAGTTTCCTCTCAAGCACACTACAGATTCCAGCAGTACACTTCAGTAAATCATAGGCCTGCAAGCAGTTCAATCTTTCATTATAAAGTATTTAATTTCAACATAACATGCATTTCAACATAATGACAACTGCAACAATTTGGTAAATAAAAGCACAACAAAATAATTTCCATAGACATCGCTCAAGAAATATTTTGCTAATGGAGCTGCATACTTGCCAACTGACCCAATAGAGACAGTTCCAGCTTTTTTACTCTGCCACTGTCCGACAACGGCATCGTACACTTTCTATTGTGTGTCCAGGAAATCTTAGGTTCAATGAAGTTTATAACTGTTGAATATTCATGATCTGCAAAGACATTACTTAGCTGGTCCATGTTGGTGGAATGTAATTTCCACCTTCCTAAAAATTATGTTAAAAATTCACCAATTAAAATGTTCATCTTTCTCTAGAATTGCATTTTTCATTGATTCAATCGTAAGTCAAGTTACCGCACAATTTTCAATCAGTCGACGGTTAGCACCACCTATTATCCCCGGTTCGTTTATTGGTTTCTCCACTGTTGTCATTAAGTTCAGCAGGAACTTGCAGTAAATAGATAACTTCATGTTATCATTGATTATTGTTTATTTGGGTGTGGTCTGGGTGTGTGGTTTAGTGTCCCTGAAGAACTATTTTGGCAACTCTGGATCTGAGTCGCTTCACTACTCCGAGTAACTAGTTCTCTTAAATTTATCTACTTCATTGAAAAAATGCCAGAGGGTAATTAAAAAGAGTTTAATTCTATAAAAAGAAAATTTGAAGAAAGATAATTTCTGTTGGTCAGTTGAGAGCAAAACTGTAGCATAGCAGGGTATCCCTTAATACAGAATTGAAGTGTTTGTTTGCTGGCTGGTTGTTGTAACTCAGTGGCAGAGTGCTAGTTTGTTAAGCAAGCGGTCCTGCAGTAGCAGTCGGGCAGGACATTAGCAACAAACAAGGGAATCCATTAGAAGACTGACAGAAACACTAAATAACATTCCATGTCCATTTTTGCATATCAACAAGAACACAAAACATACGTTCCACATAATTGTAAAGGTGCCTGGAGTGCCTACTGACCTTTCACTCATATATATATGCTTAGATATTGCACAGTTGTTCAGTTGTACCAACCCAGTGTTTCGTGTGCTTCTCCCCTGTACTCTGTTGTTTCCTGAATTAAAGTTCTTTAACCGACTTATTTGGGAAAGGCTAGCCTGGGCACTAGCTGCGTACACTTCAAGGGCCACAACTCTGGTGGAAGCAACTGAAACATCCATCAGTGGAGGAGTAGCTACTTGTATCCTGCTTACTCTCTTTCCAACTCCAACACAAACTCCCACAGTAGCAACCAAATATTTTTATTCTGCATTGTTAAAAAAAAAAGCCAGTGAAAGAGAGAGAATACATCTAATGAATAAAAGAAGGCTGAGAGAGAAAAATTGTGCGTAGATGTTCATGATATTCATGACTTGAAAATACTATTGGAGTTAGTTGTAAAGTTTTGCAGCGGTTACCTTCTTGACATGTGGTTTGAGGTTGACCTGTTGCTTTTTTAACAATAGCCATAGAAATAATGATAGAGAGAGGTTTTCCCTGGGAAAGTACCAGGGGATATCCGTGGAATTTGTGGTGTAAATCCTCAGCAATAAGAGAAGATAGCACACAAAAAATAGAAAGTATGAATTTCATGTTCCAAGCCACTAATTCCACAGTTAAGCAATTCTAAACTTCTGTGCAAGAAGGGAGAAGCAAATAACTACCAGCACGCAGCAGCTGCGTGTGTCACAGCCTACCAGTTAGCCAGGGTTACATCACCATTAGAAGTGGTATAGGTATTTGTACAGCATAGTTAAAATGTGGTTGCCATAAAACATTTACCAAATAATATTTGCTACAAAACATAAAATAGTTCCATAAATGATATAATTGCACAAAAGCAAAAATTCTTTACATTTAATTAGCTTAAGTATTCCCAAGAAGGTTATTGACTCTTCTGTGGATTTAGGACTCGAAAACAAGAGTAACTTAAATATCTAAGGCATTCTATGACTTTTGACTATTAGTAGTTGTAAAGATTACGTACACCTGGAATATATACAGAGCACAAGAATGTCACAGAAGAGTAACTTACTAATGAATTACAGTTAGTAGGTAGTACAAAATAACTAAGATATACCAATATAATTGCCATGAAAATTGTAATGATTGGTATCAACAGCCGCTGAGGCCCTGTAATGTGTCTCGGTCCAGCACTTCCACATTATCAGATTCTTCGTAATGATGGCTGCTAGTGCTTGCTACAGAAACTGGGAGAGCCACAACTCTACCAGATGAAGTACTGTCATTAGAGAACATTCTGTGTCATTCTCAAAATGCTTCCAGAAGCTTTGCAACTGTTTAGTTCATCCAACACTTACTCCATTATTAACCGTCTGGACTATTTGAAATGTTTAATCAATAGTCCAGTTTATTTTTAACCTACAATTTCATATTGCCCTTTCGCACTGTTTTTAATATTTTTAAGCCCAGATCTGATGCTTATCAGTGGTCCAGTTGTTTTTTAACCTACAACTCTGTATTGCCCTTTCGCACTATTTTTAATAATTTTTACTCCCAGATCTGCCACTTATCCTAATCTTACTTCTATTTTTTGTCTTACGCAAGTACCTTACGCACCAAGAATTCTTGTCTTTGATAGGTACAGCTAACCTTATGCCTGTCAAAGCCAAGAATTCTCAGTAGGTGAGGTACCCTAATCAAAAAAGGTGTTAGCTATCTTTCATTTAACTACTAGTGATGTGCTTGAGCACAAATGGCGAGCGAGCCTAAAGACTATACTATTTTTATATGAATGATTTTGACTTCTAACACTGAAGCTACTGAAAATAAGGTCCAGTTTTTAAATTTCGCATACACGGTAAAGGGATTTCAGTGCCATAGTAACAACTCTCTGCAACTGCTTGAATTGAACAGGAAAAAAAACAACAACAAAACAATACACGTTATTTAAAAGTTTTCTTTGTGATATTCTTTAGCTAAGTAGTGGTTGTAACACATTGCTTTGACACAACTGGACATGCACCTACACAGACTTACCTTCGCGGTAGTCTAGTGGACAATGTATTTTCAAGTAAATACTGTTGCGCACGGCTTATAACCATGACAAAGAGAGCATTGACTTACCACCGCCACTAACTCGAATAGAAATGGAAGTCCCTTAAGTTTTCAAGTTTGAACTGCACCCGCAAAAGAATTCAAAACGGTAAACAATTCAATTTCTAGGGTGATACGGGTAGTGATCGATAAACCAGAGGATTCTGTTTAGTGCAATTTGGGACGGGGTCGACCACATAACTAACACAAAAACGCGAGGGTCAAAGTACAAAATGACATACGTACGTCCAAACATATATACAAATAAACTAGTGGTGTGCTTGAGCACAAATGGCGAGCGAGCCTGATACTTAGGTAACATAAAATGTTACTATGTTTTAGCTTACTTCATGCAAACACTATAATACCAGTTATGACATTTGATTTCAGCAAACAAATACAAAATCACTCTCTTACCTGATTAATGGTAACTTTGTAGTATCAAACATCTGCCATTCTGATAATCTCAATCACCAGTAACTCTTGAACAAGCTTTCAGCTACAATAAAAAATAAACCAGTGTTATTATTTGTAATTTTAGCCAACAAATATGGAATTACTACTTACCTCATTCTTGAGTATTGATAACTTCTGCAGTATCAAATTGAAGTTACTTTGACCATCTGAATTACCTTGAATTCTTGACAACAAGCTCTCACCTACAAAAACAAAAGACAATCAATTCTAGCACACAAATACAAATTACTTTCTTACCTCATTTTCTTGAGCAGTGGTAACTTTTTAGTACCAAATTTGAGTCCTTCTGACTATTTGAATTTACCAGTCACTGTTGACAACAAGCTCTTAGCTATAAAAAAGAAAGGCCAGAGTTATTTTGCATATTAAGCTAACAAATATGGAATTGCGTACTTACCTCGACATCCCTCGAGTAGTAGTAGCTTCCTTAGCATTAATACTTTATGTGCTTACATACGCTTTTCAGAAGTAGTGATAGCTCTCTTAGTACTGACTACAGGTGGCTCTTGACAACTAGTAACAAGCCGCACTTAGCCGGAAAAAAGGCGAAGTTTTGAATTTAAATATGGTAAAGGGTTTTCAATGTCATAGTAACCGATCGAATCAACTTTTTGTTTCTTGAAAAGCAAGCGTTTTCGCAGGAATTTTCTCACACTTTGGAGCTTAAGTATAAAGTAAGACTTGCTTAATGCTGTAGTTTCAGAATAAACTGGGGTCAAGCCTAAAAAGCCGTGTTTTTTTAAGAAAAAACGTTCCCCGCGCGCGCGTTTAAAGGGCATACGTACAATCCATACATACATACATACATATATATATATAACATATACCCGATTTTGCATTGTCCACCCCTAATACTGTCTCGCTCGCTTCGCTTGCTCGCCAATAAATAAATAAACATCCCCGATTTTCGATTGTGTTACCCCTGTAAGTGTCTCGCTCGCTACGCTCGCTCGCCAATCAAATGTTTTTTAAAGTTCATTTTATTATTAAGAGTGGAATTGGTACAGAGTCTGAATGAATCACATTATAATGTGAAACTTCTACATATGAGCATAGAGCCACCTACGATCAGAAATTGTTTTTCTGTTTTGTACTCATTAGTTTTATTATTGTAGTTACTACATGAGTTAATAACAATACAGTTTTGTTTAACAGCTGACATGAATGCAATGATTCCTACCCCATGTTCTTGTACCGCGACATCTGCAAATTAGCTTCAGTGATATTTTTAAAGTCATCGTGTGCAGACAACTATCACAAATTTTGTACGAGCAAGTTTAAATACTATGACACTAGTCTATCATAGTAGTCTTGCCGGTTCTTTGCCAGAATTTAGAAATGTGTGCATTGTAAGACAAAACTGCATACCAGCATGGAGTTATTTAGTATTCAGCATACACTGTTCAGCAGAAGTAGGGCAGTTCTACTACTCTACACTGGCGGCTTCGCCAGTCTGGATTGTCCAGCTATGGCCGTACTACTTTTTTTTCTCAACAGTGTGCATGAGCTCCTCTTGTTAATGAAATTTAACATATGACCATTAAAACATTATAATTCCACTCGTGTTTTTTGTAGACCATTTACAGATGTATTCTGGCGAGGCTTTCTCCAGTTTTCTGACTGAGCTTACAATACTGTGTCAGGCCAAAGTCCACATCAACTAAAGAGATACAGTTTTCTGCTAGCTTATTGCAGCTTTCAATCGAGTTTGCTTGCTAGTTGGAAATAGCTTCACTACAAAGCTGAACACTACGAGCTGTGTTTCTTATACAAAGACAGTATAGACTGTAAAGCTATTAATATTTTTAGTAATTTTTGCTGGTAGCAATTGCACCACCATAGTTGTCCGAATGGAAAGATGCCACTATTACTTTTCTAATGCATCAACAAGAGTGTTTGGCATAAGCTAGCAATTGATTCTCCAGTAACAGCACTTGATGCTATTTACAATAGTTTGTTAAGTCACACCTCTAACCACACCCACACCCACTTCCTGACCACTTTACAAGTACTGGAGCAGCCCCTGCTCTATTACAAGTAGAAGTAGCAAAAACAATCTCAGGAACAGAATAAAGTATCAGAGGAGTGGCAGGGACAGCTGCTATCCCACCCACTTTTGATAATGGGGGTCTAAGCCCCCTCCCTACTCTTTTATCAGCTACTGGCTTAGAAAATGGGGGGAAATGTTTGCTTCAATTTGAATAGGGTTAGATGAAATTTTGCTTAGAATGAAGGATATGAGGGTATGAGAAAGGGACAAAGAGAGCAACTACTTCCAGTCCACTGGCATAGAAACAGAAGGGGCCACAGGGACCAGGGCCCCCACATGTCTCTAGAGGGGGCCACAGGGGCCAGGCCCCCCACATGTTTCTAGAGGGGGCCACAGGGGCCAGGGCCCCCTCATGTCTCTCAAGACTCAAGACAGGACCCCCCTTTTATGTTTACTTTGTGTACATGGGTGACTTTTTATTGAAGCTAACGAGAGATTTTAATATTATGTCCGTACATGGACAACCTCTTCTTTACCATGAGTACCTCATTACATACACGAGGTCCTCTAAAATCATAACTGAACTGCACAATGAAGTTGTCAACCATTTACTAATGACTTTTTGTGAATTGAAATGAAATGAAGGATAATATTCTTGTGGCAAACCTATTACGCATGAATCGTTGCTTACTTTATCAACTAACAATGCATAGCAACTGTTAGAGCCACTGTAAAACCGCAATTCTTTTCTCTCGCTTTGAAAGACTACTTTAGGTATTGCTAGATAGCATGTGCACTTGGAACTCATTGTTAAATTCGGAGGGGGAGGAGAAAAGGAGTGGGAGGAGCGACTGCCCTCCCCCCCTTCCCATATTTAACAGTGGAGGGCTTAGCCCTCATATTTTTCATTTCATAGTATAGTATTGTTCTGTACCGCTTGGTTTAGTTAACCCTTAGCACGCATGCACGAGAGGGTTATAGTAGTCTGTTTGTCATTCATTCATTCATTTACTCTGTTAACAGCGGATTTCGAAGATGGCGGACTTTTATGCCTTGAGAGAAGAGGAACTCTGACTGGTTCTAAATGTTTATGCCCATAAAAAAAAGCCCGTGAAATGCCTGAAGAATCCCGGAGATGCAAGCAGGCTAATTTTAAATGCCTTAGCTAGACAAGTTGAAATTTATATTCGTAAATAGAACAAGACTATTACTGTTATGTTGAAAATTTAAGAACTTGGTTATTCAACAATAGTGAATTTTTTTTAATTTTTAATTAGTGTATTTTGTAACTAACGTTGAGGGTTTCACTCTTGGTGCTCCAGTTTATCAGTTTTCCTCACCTACGATTTTCTTCCTTAACTATCTCAGCTCTTCTTACTCTCCTCCTTTCCTCTCTTCACTATTTCTCTGTATTTCTATTATGGGATTACCTTATTCCCTGTACCCATTCAGTTCATGGCAATGCTTATCGAACCAGCTCAGCTCATGAATTATTCATGAATACACCTACCGTGGTCATCATTGTTGGCATCACTGACACACAAGCGCACTATTATATAGATAGTTACTTGTTGATTTGTTAGTACTTCGAATAATTTTTATATACCATGACAACACTAGTCTCCATGGTGAACCAGATCCTAGGGCTTATGGAGTTTAGGTGATGTAGAAACTCATCCTGGAAGTCTTGGTTATGGGGCCATAGAGTAAACAGCCAATGCACATATGTGACCGTCTACAGGAAAAACGCCGCGTTGTGCCCGGTTTTCCTGTAGACGGTCACATATGCAGGTTATTATTCTAAAAGAGAACTGTTTTCTGGGAATTTACAAATAATTGAGCCACAATGTAGCCTTCAACCATATTGTATTTTGGTGTATGTTAGTAGGTTTAAGTGTGCCCAACCTTCTTGTACTGAAACAGCTTCAAAAGACTTCAGAGCCGTGTATCTAGTTCTTTAAAGAGTAAATAAACAAAAAAAAACTTCAAAGTACTCAAACACACTGTTAGATATATAAGTACCACTACAAGTCCTTCCAGTCTGGCTTTGACTAGTTAAAAAAATTAAAGATCGCTTTCAGGTCTATTTACCTGAATAAGTGAAAGTCTCCGGCAAACAATAAACGAACATCATGTTTAACTCACCTTACCATATCTAATCATATTCATAATCCTCCAGAACCACTGTACCTTATATCATGTCATCATCCCCTATATATGTGCTGTGAATTGTCTGCCTAAATTAATTCATCATAAGTTAAACTTAGCAAAAGTAGACCGTGTTACCTGCTTGTGGTTTGTTGATGAGTGCGAGATCTACCATACCAGTAAAGCCACCGGTTGCTCACCTCACACTAGCTGCGGGGGGTCAACTTGCTTATCTAGGAATAGCTTGTGGTGGCTCTGGTCCGTACCAACCTCTAGCTCAGGAAGTTACGACCCCTGAACAAATTGGGTGAGGTGAATGTCTGATCTTTAGCACATCACTAGTTGTATATTGTATCACAACAGTGCTATATATATGTTTATTGCAGCTTTGATATTTTTACTTGAATATTTCCGCATCACGCGAGCGTTCTGTATTCTCCCATATTGTACGGTTTATATTGTACGCTCCTTGTAGCGCGCGCGTAGCGAGTAAAATCAATGAAAATTGTATTGTAACCGGTTGAGAAAAATTTCAAAGAAGCAATAAATCACTTATCACACTCGTCGTACAATATGGGAATGATATTTTACTCTCACGCCACATTTTCACTCGCCTTTGGCTCGTGAAAATATTTTGCGTGCTCGTAAAATATTTTCCCATATTGTACTCTGACTCGTGCTATAAGTATTATATATATATGTATGTGTATATATATATATATATATATATATATATATATCGTCATAAGAGTGTATATTATGTGGCTGAGCACAGGAAAAAAAGTGCTACAAAGTTTTATAGCCAGGCCCCGATATTTCCTGATATTTCCTCCAGATTCGCTCTAAAATTAGTGAGCGGCTCCTTCGGCAGGTACTGTGTCCTTGTGTTGTAGTGGAGAAGCCCCTGTAAGTATACAATAGTAGTAATCGTGCATAGCAACCATCAACAACAAAAAATAGCGTAGGCGGTGTGCGGCCACCCTTAAAGAACCCAGTGGATTGTAGTGACCAGGTTGCCTAAGTCAGTGATAGTTGAAGCTATGGCTATAAAACTTAAAGAGCTCAATTTCTGGATACCAATGAAGGTGCAAGTGAAAAAAAAATTCTAGGGCCCTTGTTGTGCTTAATAACCAGTGCATGATCACATTATTCTTGTATTTTCGTAGTCAATGAGTATATTTGTTATAAAAAGCAAAGTTGGCTCATTATGATAGCAGTATTGTATTCCATACATAATAATTTGGAGTTCATAACTTTACAATGCATGCATATTATTTTTTCACTTTGAGGCTGATAGTGAAGAAATAATCTGCATGCATTGTAAAGTTATGGCCCTTCATTGGGGGATTTTTCCAATTTTTTTTTTTTTTTTTTTTTTTTTTTGAAAATATGGTAGCTCACAACATAAATTATTCCAGCTGATAATGCCTGTAACACAAGAAAATTAAGCATAAGTTACATTGTGAACACAGGTCACTCCACACGAGTTGAAACGCAAAGATACTTGTATAAGCTATATTAGGCTCAAATTTAGCTGGTTTTGTGCTTCATCATTGCCTCAATAAAGCTCTCTGACTTATCGTTGACACTTAGTGTGCCCTCCTTCTTTAACACAACTTTTATCTTCCAAGAGCACTCCTGGTGCATAAGTAGTACCTTCAACAGTGTTCCTTTGTGAATTTGTGTGGCAGAACCATTGGCAACTGTAGTTATACAAGAATTCAACCCTGCCTAACACTGCTATTTTCAGAAACTGTCAGGGAATGCCCAGATTAGTGATGAAGCAGCTGTAGAACACCACAAAACTACCCATTAAAGCAAATATAATTAGGGTTTGTCTATTCTAACAGTTCCAGAACTACTCTTAGGAAGTTCAGGAGGGGATTCACTACCTCTATGACACAATACAGTAGTAGGGTGCACAAGAATGAACCTTAATGAATCGCCATTAAGATTTAGCTCACTATCCTAAGGTGGGGCAGCCTCCATTCCAAGTGTTAGATTCCTAGTCTGGCTAGCCAGAGCCTTTACCTACTGCTACGTGGGGAAAGGGTCTGACGTCTGCCCTACACCAATCTTGTTTTACTGGAATTTGTTCGGTAATAATCAAGACCCTCTAAATTATGTAGTTATATTTTTTTAAAGTTATTAATTTGACGTTAACCTACTGATTGCTTATAAAATATTTTGCTTTATAATAATTATAAGAGGAGTATATATAAAAAATACAATAATGCCTGTACATGGGAATAGTAGAGCATGTAATAGAATAATCATTTTGACTAAGGGGGTGCTTTTATTGTTCAAACACTAATTCAATTCAATTCAGCACAATGCTAATAAGCTATCAGAACAATATTGACTACCATGCCGCTTGAAGGCAAAATCACTTTGTTAAAAACTAGTATATTATTCAATTCTTCACTGCTAATGACTACACTTAGGCTTCAAGAAAACTAAATTTGAGCAATCTGAAACTATAGGTGTGCTTGATGTAGTGGAGACAAAATTTTGGGAGATGTCTTGGTAAATAAATCCTTTATCTACTAGTGATGTGCTTGAGCACAAATGGCGAGCGAGCCTAAAGACTATATACTATTTTTATATGAATGATTTTGACTTCTAACACTGAAGCTGAAAATAAGGTCCAGTTTTTAAATTTCGCATACACGGTAAAGGGATTTCAGTGCCATAGTAACAACTCTCTGCAACTGCTTGAATTGAAGGGAAAAAAACAACAACAAAACAATACACGTTGTTTAAAAGTGTCTTTGTGATATTCTTTAGACAACTGGAGATGCACCTACACAGACTTACCTTCGCGGTAGTCTAGTGGACAATGTATTTTCAAGTAAATACTGTTGCGCACGGCTTATAACCATGACAAAGAGCGCATTGACTTACCACCGCCACTAACTCAAATAGAAATGGAAGTCCCTTAAGTTTTCAAGTTTGAACTGCACCCGCAAAAGAATTCAAAACGGTAAACAATTCAATTTCTAGGGTGATACGGGTACTGATCGATAAACCAGAGGATTCTGTTTAGTGCGATTTGGGACGGGGTCGACCACGTAACTAACACAAAAACGTGAGGGTCAAAGTACAAAATGACATACGTACGTCCAAACATATATACAAATAAACTAGTGATGTGCTTGAGCACAAATGGCGAGCGAGTCTAAAGACTATACTATTTTTATATGAATGATCTTGACTTCTAACACTGAACCTACTGAAAATAAGGTCCAGTTTTTAAATTTCGCATACACGGTAAAGGGATTTCAGTGCCCATAGTAACAACTCTCTGCAACTGCTTGAATTGAAGGGGGAAAAAACAAAACAAAACAATACACGTTATTTAAACGTTTTCTTTGTGATATTCTTTAGCTAAGTAGTGGTTGTAACACACAAAGTTTTGACACAACTGGACATGCACCTACACAGACTTACCTTAGCGGTAGCCTAGTGGACACAATGTATTTTCAAGTAAATACTGTTGCCGCGGCTTATAACCATGACAAAGAGCGCATTGACTTACCACCGCCACAAACTCGAATAGAAATGGAAGTCCCTTAAGTTTTCAAGTTTTAACTGCACCCGCAAAAGAATTCAAAACGGTAAACAATTCAATTTCTAGGGTGATACGGGTACTGATCGATAAACCAGAGGATTCTGTTTAGTGCAATTTGGGACGGGGTCGACCACCTAACTAACACATAAACGCGAGGGTCAAAGTACAAAATGACATACGTACGTCCAAACATATATACAAATAAACTAGTGGTGTGCTTGAGCACAAATGGCGAGCGAGCCTATACTATTTTTATATTTTGACTTCTAACACTAAAGCTACTAAAAATAAGGTCCAGTTTTTAAATTTCGCATACACGGTAAAGGGATTTCAGTGCCATAGTAACAACTCTCTGCAACTGCTTGAATTGAAGGAAAAAAACAACAACAAAACAATACACGTTATTTACAAGTTTTCTTTGTGATATTGTTTAGCTAAATAGTGGTTGTAACACACAATGCTTTGACACAACTGGAAATGCACCTACACAGACTTACCTTCGCAGTAGTCTAGTGGACAATGTATTTTCAAGTAAATACCGTTGCGCACGGCTTATAACCATGACAAAAAGCGCATTGACTTACCACCGCCATTAACTCGAATAGAAATGGAAGTCCCTTAAGTTTTCAAGTTTTAACTGCACCCGCAAAAGAATTCAAAACGGTAAACAATTCAATTTCTAGGGTGATACGGGTACTGATCGATAAACCAGAGGATTCTGTTTAGTGCAATTAGAGACGGGGGTCGACAACCGAACTAACACAAAAACGCGAGGGTCAAAGTACAAAATGACATACATACGTCCATACATATATCTAAATAAACAAACATCCCCGATTTTAGATTGTGTTACCCCTGTAAGTGTCTCGCTCGCTCGCCAATTACATCTACTGTTGGCACTCAAACACTTGTTTATTCAAGCATTCCAATAGTGATAAATATGGATGTCAAAAATACTTGACTAAATGAATGTAATTGCTTATACTCATCACAATTATCTATCTACATATTTATGCTTCTATACTCTTTGTAGGCTGTACATTCCTTTTCTTGCATTGGTTTTTCTTTGAAATTGTTATCACTCTAGATTAATTTTTGTCATTTTGCATATTAGACTTGCCATCTATCATCAGTGGAAGTCGTATAGCATTTTTTGAGCCTCAAGAAATGTTATGGACTGGCAAGTCTGGTCAATCCTTCAAACTCTCTGATCTTTCTGGGTCCAACCTGCTGCAACCATTTCATGAAATTGCAGAATTCAATTTCAATAACCATGTTTACCAAAAGACATTGTTTCGCTTGCCACTCCGTCAGAAGCCGTCAAAATTGTCCAGCAAAACATATTCAGTTGATGACATTAATGATGTCATCCAGGCATTGAAATCAGAGGCCAAATATTTGCTTCTTTTCCTTCGCTCAGTGCACACCATCGAAGTGTATAATATTTCGAAAAATAATGTACACACTTTAACATTTTCAACAACGATACTTGACTCTATTCATATAAGTAACGAACGAAAAAAAATTTTGAGAGATATCAAAAAATGTCATGAACAAAAAGGACATGACTTTGATTGTGTCTTTAAGTTCATGACTAGAGTTGATGTTGCTGTGTATGTTGCAACTGAGAAATGTACCAAAACGTACCAGTGGTTAGTGACCAATCAGGTAGGCTCCATCAATCAGGGAGTCCGGTTGGCTTCTAAAGAGCAAAAGGTTTTTCCATGGGTTGGAGCTGCCCTCAGCCTACAACAACCAGAAGATGGTCGCATTTTCTGTTTCCTTCCTATGCCAGTGGAAACTGCTTCCCATTTTTTGGTGCATTTAAATGGCACATTTGGCTTAACTGATGATCGCCGCAGCCTTAAATGGCCGGGTGTGGACAGAAAAAATGATTCCACAGCTAACTGGAACGAATTGCTGATAAAATATGTCTTACCGTCCTGTTATGTTCAACTATTGCATGAGTCAAAGCTATTAATTTCACACTATACACACTTCTATGAGGTGTGGCCTGATGTTCTCCTGCTGAAGGATAGTCACTGGGAGCCTCTGGTGAAGGCTGTATTCACTGAACTTTTGAAAGGAGAAGTTGTATTTTCTACTCCATGTCATCAAGTTGGTAGATGGGTTTCTCCCTCTGACGCTTGCTTAATTCCTAAAGAACCAGACGTTCCAATGGTGGTAAGGAACGTTCTTAGCAAGTGTCAAATAAATCTGACAGAAGTTCCTGATAAGGTCAGGAGTGCTTTTGATTTTATGAATTTCAAAGTTGCTGAAGTTACACCTCACATGACTCGTCAAACTCTGAAAGAATTTCCTGATAGCTATAGAAAACTATCTGAATCTGAGAAAAGAGAACTTCTCCTCTATTGCTTACTGGACAAACCAGGTGGTGATCAGCTGGTAGGCTTACAACTATTGCCATTGAAAAATGGTTCCTTTGAGAAGTTTAAAAGATCAAGTGACTGTGGTAGCTCTGTGTATCTCTGCACCAATGAGTGCAAGAGTGATATTTTGCCAAACTTAGACCACAAACTAGTTGATTTGCAGACTGAATCAGAACTTTGGGTGAATTTGCAGGAAGTGGTACAAGCAGAGTGCACACAACTGAGGGAACTATCTGTGGCTGATATACCCCAGCTCTTGAAGGAGTCTTTGCCGCCATACTGGGAGAGTAACAGTGTGGTTCACTTTCCGAATGACTCAAATTTCCCTTTAGACTGGTTTAAAGTTTTCTGGGAATGGGTGCAAGGAAAGAAATTGGACTCATTTCAAAATATGTTTGTGTTGCCGGTTACAGCTAATGATCCAACAAAGAAATTCAGTGTGGTTAAACTTACCACAAAACCTATTATATATTTTCCAAATGGCTTGAACTATAGTGAAATGGATGTTGCAGTGCTAATGAAGTATGGAATACATTGTTGCTGTCCATCTTTGGTTGATGGTTATAGTCATATCATTCACGAAGACCTTAAGAAGTTTACAATCAAATTTGAGGCCTCTGGTATATATGCAGCTCTTGATTGTTGCAAAGGAGTGGAGGACATTTGCTTGTCAGAAGAGGAAGCTGCCTGCTTTAGAAAACGACTTGTTGATGTTTCTGTCGAAAATTGTTACAGCACACTAGGCTCTCTGAAAATATTTGAAAATATTAGCGAAACGAGCAAAAAAATATATTCTGTGGCAGAGGTATGCAGTAAGTCACTTATTAAAGCATGTCTTTTTCTAGAACCGAGTAGTAAACTCAACTGCATTATTAGTAGTTTGCCAGAGGAAGTAATTCTCTTGTCTTGTGAGGATCTTTATCAGAAAAAGCTTTTGAAATCTATACCTTCTGCAACTTTTGTTGATGACAGAAGGCTATTAGTTGAGTATGTTCTTCCTATAATTTGTGATGGCATTATAGAAGAAGATAACATAGATATAATTATGGAAAAAGTTCTTTTAAACTTTGAGTATTTGAGTACCTATGACAACTCCATCAAGAATACTCTAAAATGCCTCAAGTTTGTCAAAACTAAGACTGAAATTCGAAAATGCCCCAAAGAGCTTTATGATTTATCTGTGATAGAAATTTCCCAAATATTTTACTCAAAGCCACTCTTTCCATGTTTTAATTATGCCAAGTACAACAAAGAACTTGTTGAATGTGGATTACAAAAATTTATTTCTGCTCAAACAATCATAGATTTCGTAATATCTTCTTTTTCCATGAACAACAATGGTATCCTATCTTGCCATGAAGAAGAATTTCGTTGTGCTCAGGCAATTCTGAAACATATAGAATCCAATGAATTCCAATCTTCGGAAGCAAACAAGCTGTGCACTTTACCCGAGAATTTTGGCGCAATTACTCTACATTTTAATGAGGCTCTAGAGTGTGTCTCTCAAAAGCAGTGCTGGATGCCAATACTAGCCCATAGACCAGCTAAATACCCCAAGGCACTTCTTTGGAAAGGTAAAAATGCTGATGGCCATTTTTGTTTGTCTTCTACGGGACTAAGCAACACAATCATGTCCAGCAAAAATGACCTGGAGCACTATTCACTTTTGTATGGGTCTCAAGACTATTTCATTCATCCTACCAGCAGAAATTTATTGAAATGTCAGCTGCCTCCAGGGGATCACCTCGTGGCTCATCTGAAAGAAGTCACAAGTTGTATTAGTGAGCTTAGCAGATCAGAGGCCCTCAAGGTTGTGCAACTTATATATTCAGCGATGCAGAGCATTGTAAAGGATGGTAAATCCCATGAGCTGAGTGACTTACACACTGTTGAAGAGTGGGTGTATATGAAAGAGCATCATCATTTCGTGAACATCAATACTGTAGCACAGTCCTTCAATCCCAATTTTCATCATGACATGGAGCCTTATCTGCATAAGCTCCAAGACAGCATCTCTGAATATTTTATTCTATTTCAAGAATTTGGAATGAAAGAGTACCATTCTCGAGAACAAATACTACGTGCTTTGCATTGCATGAAAAATGATGTAGACAAGGAAAAATCTTTGTCTTCAAAGGCATGCTGGGAAATGCTACTTGCAATACTAAACTGGCTCACAGATAATGGCACTGCCCCATATCAAGGTAGCCTTGAATTGCTTTGTGTTCCCTTTGAGTCAGATGAGGAGTGGCCCCAGCTGGTGTCAGCATCAGATATCGTGTATACTGACAACTCTTTCTTTAAGAAGTTTAGTGTGGAAGAAGACCTGCTCTTTCTTCATGAAAGAGTAACCATTAGCATAGCAAAGCATCTTAGGCTCACTCCACTGAGCGAGAAGCTAGATATTTCAACTGATATGTTTGAAGACACTGGTCAGTATGAACCACTCACCACCAGGCTCAAAAACATCTTGAGAGACTATAAAGATGGCCTGACTATAGTGAAAGAGCTGATACAGAATGCCGACGATGCTGAAGCATCAGAGGTTAACATTTGTTTTGACAACCGAGTTCACTGCAAAGACAAGAGGGAATTGTTTTTTCAAGGAATGGCGGAAGCCCACGGCCCAGCGCTGGTTATTCATAATGACAAAATGTTCCAGGATGACGACTTTGAGAACATCACAAAACTGGCAGCAGCCACAAAGCAGAATAAGCATCTCAAAATTGGAAAATTCGGGGTTGGATTTTGCTCCGTATATCACATTACTGACGTCCCCTCATTTGTGAGCCAGCGATGGCTGTACATCTTCGATCCAACATTGGGTTATTTAAAAGAAGAAATAACAAATCCAGCACAGCCTGGTAAGAAGTTGAAGTTCACATCTAAGCTGATAGAGAAATCTAAACAGTTAGATCCTTATGATAAGCTATATGGGTTCGAACGCCATCAGCCATACAATGGCACTATGTTCAGACTACCTTTTCGTACGTCAGCCAGCGAACTCAGTGGGAAGATATACACTGAAGCATGTGTACATGAATTACTTGAAGAAATAAGCAAGTTTAGCCAGCAACTGTTGTTGTTCTTGCCACATGTTAAAACCATACGTTTTCAAGAAATTCATCATGGTCGTCTTAACCCCACCACTCTGTATGAAGTGCACAAGAATAGCATACCTTTAACACATGATATTGGTATTGAAAACATTCACATGTTGTGTATTGAGGAAAATAATTGTGAGGAGAATGAAAAAACTAGGAAAATGTGGATGACCTCTCTGCAAAAGACACTTGTCAATGGTACAGATCATGACCAAAACAAAATGGCTGTTTCTTCAGTTGCATGTGAGCTGGCAACCACTTCTTCAGATAAAATATTTGAGGTGAATAGCAATTTAGAAGGAGAGATATTCTGCTTTCTACCCCTCGCACAATATACCGGACTTCCAGTGCATGTGAGCAGTAATTTCGCGGTGATCAATAATCGTCGTGGAATCTGGACATGCAATGAAGGCAATTCATCGTCAGAGCCTGAAGGCAATCCATCATCGGAGCCTGAAGGCAATCCATCATCGGAGCCTGAAGTCATGTGGAACATTATGCTCATGACTGACACTATACCTAATGCCTACATACAGATGCTGAGCGCTTTAAAAGGCATGCATGACAGAGGTGCTCTAAATGAGTACAAATTTCATGAACTATGGCCACTTTCTAAACGGTTGCAACTGTTAAACCCATGGTCCAAATTTGTCAACAAATTCTACTCTAAATTAACTAATGAAGATTTATTTTATTCGTCCTCTCTGAAAAAATGGAAACTCCTGACAGATTCTTTTTTTCTAGATCCAAAAATATTTCCTAACTCATCTAGTAAGGAATCTATGAATTGCATAAAGGAAATACTATTCCATCTAAAAAAATCATTGGTTGACTTACCAGAGTCATACCACATCCACTTGGATTTAAAATCATCACTTATTAACCAAGAAGAATTTGTTAAATTATTCTTTTCAAACCTCAATGATTTAAATGTAATTCAACAAAGCAGAAATTACGTTATAAAAATGCTGTTAATAGAGTATGCATGCAGCAGTGAGGATGAAGTGAAAGATGATAGTTTAGGAGCCTTGCTTGAAAGCAGGGAGTGTATTCCATGCTCAGAAAGTGGAAACACACTGAAAAAATGTACAGATTTAGTTCATCCAGAATCTAATTTTGCCAATCTTTACATTCCCACTGAGTCCATGTTTCCCTGGGAGGAACTGTTAAAGTCGACACGTTCTGATGCCGCATTAAAGAAGTTAGGCATTATGTATGATATCATTCCTTGGAAGTTTGTGGTGGAGAGGGCCACAACTGTACAGTGTCTAATGCAATCGAATCAGGAGATGGCTTGTAATCGTGTTAAGCACATCATTGAAGCCATCACTAAACACACCAGAGGAGACCCACCAAAACACATCAGTACAATCAATTTTCTTCCAACATTGAAGAAGCCTCAAGACTTCTTATTAAATTGGCCAGGGGAGTCTGTCACGATTGGCTCTGGAAATGACGTGATCTTTCCCGGGACGGATAATTCTAATGTGTTCATTGCAGGTTCTCAAAGCATATTTATTTCACAGGATTGCTTAGGAATGCATATAGATGAGAGAGTAGAGACTATATTGGGTTTGAGAAGAGTTCCAACAATGGAATCTGTCATTGAACACTTCAAACTCGTAATTTCTCATGTCAAACATCTTGATTTGAAATGGATAGAGAAAGTATGTGTGCGTGTGTATGATTACTTACAGGATCATCTCTCGCTAAATCTTCAGGATTTCACTGAGATTCCTATTGCTTGGACTGGTCAAGACTTTATTTACATCAACCAGATTTGCTTCCAGTGGTCTTTAAATGGCCCATACTTATACAAGGTTCCTGCAATACTTGAATCAAATAAGCAACTGTGCAATTACCTTAATGTGAAAAAGACTTTTTCTTTTGAAGAAATAAAACAAGCTATGGACAAGATGAAAGAGGATAATGAAGGGAAGGTATTGGATGAACAGTGCCAAAAAATTGTGTCGCAAGTCATAAGCTTGGTTCAAACTGTATCTCATGATGCGAGGGAATCTATAGAAAAAGGTTGTCTTAATCTCCCAGATACCTCCTTTTGTCTTCACAGAAGTGATCAGCTGGCTTACAATGATGCACCTTGGATACAGCTAGACAATAAGTATGCTCTGGTTCATGATTATGTGCCAAGAGAGCTGGCAATAAAACTTGGAGTAAAACCTGTAAGGGCTAACTTGCTAGAACAATTTAAATCTGCTCAAACTTTTAAAGGTGGTGTAGCATTTGGCCAGCGTGAACTTCTGACAAGAAGAATTCAAAATATCCTTCGAGATTATCCTTTGGATATAACTCTGCTAAAAGAATTACTCCAAAATGCTGATGATGCCAAAGCCAATAAGTTATACATAATACTTGACAAAAGATATCATGGAACCTCAAGCCTCTTGTCAGAAAACTGGGACGATCTCCAAGGTCCAGCACTCCTTGCCTGGAATGATAGCGTCTTCTCAGAGGATGACTTGGAAGGGATCCAGAAGTTGGGCTTAGGAAGCAAGCGTTCTGACACAGAAACAATTGGTCAATACGGTATCGGGTTCAATGTGGTGTATCACGTGACTGACTGCCCTAGTTTCATCAGTAATGACCGTACTATGTGCATTATGGACCCCCACTGCCGCTACACTCCAGGATCCAATGAATTATGCCCAGGAAGAAGATTTGATGATATACAAGATGGATTTTGGGATATATTTCCAGACATGAAATCTGCCTATCTTAGGACAAGTGTTGCTAATTTACCTACCGAAGTCATCGGCGGTTCTCTCTTTCGATTCCCAATTCGCCATGAAAAGCGAAAGATTAAAGAATCTGAAATTGTTGATGGGGAAGAAAATTTAAAATCTACCTTAAGTTCTACTGAACTTGAATGTCTCTTGAAGGAGTGGATGAGGAAAATGAAAGAAGCGATGCTATTCTTAAATAATGTGACTGAGCTCAGGATGTATTTGATTGAAGAAGACAAAAATGAGTTAAACACTGTTTTTGATTTCAAAACGAAAGTGAATGATACAGCTAGAAAAGATCAATATTTATTACTTCAATCTGTATCAAACTTTAAACATTCTAAAGGGTGCCCATCTCGTGTTATTACATATCCCCTCGATCTGATTGAAAAAGGTTCTGTTGGAGTTGACAGGTGGCTCATACATCAAGGTGTGGGAGATATCAATAATTCCAATCAAGAATGGAGGTACATCAAGTCTACAAAACCACGTCATGGAATAGCTGCACCATTGTTAAAAGATAACCAAGAGTTTCATGGACAAGTATTTTGCTTTTTACCACTTCCTGTAAAATCAGGCTTTCCGGTCCATATTAATGGTCACTTTATTTTGAATTCGACGAGAAGAGAACTTTGGAAGAGCTCTGATGTAACTGCCACTGACAATCGATCCACATGGAATAATAACTTGATTGAAGCTATATCTTCTTCATACACAAAGTTTCTTGAGGCATCACGACCTTACTATGTGTTAGAGAAATATGATAACCTTGATGTAGCTATCAAGGATATAAAGCACTACTACAACTTATTCCCTACTCTGACTAACTCCAGAGATAATTATTGGAGTAATCTTGTCATTCGTATATACAATAAAATCATAGCTCATAATGTTCCAGTTTTCTGCGTCCCTTATTTTGAAGCAACTGAAAATAAATATGTTATGAAATGGTTTTTACCCCGTGCTTCAAATAATGCCAACCAAGTTTATTATTTAGAACCAAGTGATTATTTGTCCCCTTCAATGGAGAAAATTCTTTCAATTCTACAGAGAATTGGAATGAAAATTACGCCAGCTCCATTCTCACTTATTAGGTGTTTCCAAGAGATTAAAACTATTTATGAGGAAGTATCAAATTTCTCCACTTTCAAATATTATACATCAGCCAGTGAATTTTCAAGGCAAACTATGGAAAGTGCCATTGAGAACACTGTTTTTCAAAATGTAGATTCATTCGTGCAATTCACTACATACTTACTTCAGGGTAAAAATAAAGAATATCCTAAAGATCCATTTTCACATAATTTACTTCTCACAGCAGATGGTATGCTAAGAAAATTTGATGAACGAAAAATGGTATTTAATTCAATTTTTTCAAATTTATTTCCAAATAGTCTATCTTGTTTCCTTCACCCAGCTCTTCAAGAAATTTCCTTTTCAAGGAAATACTTTATTCAACCAGAAGTCAATATCATTGCTGTGAAAAAACTTATTCTTCGACTTATGAATGACAACTTGCCACCTGTTCTCAAAACTTGTTGTATATCTGATTTGGAAAAGATACACGATTGCATGAGCCACGACAAATTGGAATCACTGTGGAAATGTTTTAAACAAGATCCTGTGTTTGAACAACATGTTAAAGATGTTTTGCAAGAGTGGGCTCTCTTGCTTTCAAAAGATGGAAGACTCTACTCTTGTTCCAATAGAGTCCTTCCTGTTAACTCAAGCTCAGCAAATAGGTTTAGTGCAGTGATCACAGTGTTGAACAAAGTAGATTTTCCAATGCTTAATACTGCTGTGGTCATTGGAAGGTCATACTGTCCCAGTATTGTAAATGGACTGGAAATGTTTACCAATATTTATTTTTTTAACAAGGAGAAGTCTCTCAGCACTACATTGTTGAGTAGAAATGACCTAAATGCACTGATTAATTACCTCAAGCAAGGAAACGTCTTTCCCACTAAAGATTCCAAGATGAACCAACAATTACAGAGTATTCCTCTGTTTGAAAATATTGATGGTAGCTACACCTCTGTTGATAACAAAGAGGCACTTATATGGCCGCAAGATGTGTGTAAGGCAGGACACCAAACATGGCTGACAAACAGTAATGTTGCCTTTATTAATGCTTGCGGGCAGTGGAACAAACTTGGAGATGCTAATGATTTAAAAATTTCTCCAATATTAGTTGAAAATTTCTATGTTCGTTTTGTCTTTCCTAGCTTTTGCAAGATGACAGAGAATGAGCGATACAATCAACTTCAACATATTAGAGATTGTCTCTTCGAAGGCATAAGACACTGTCAAAATATTACAATATTTCAGTCTGAAATTGATGGCTCCAGATATACTTTCATTTTAAAACTCAAGCAACTCAAATGTATAGGAGAAAATGAAGCCTTGCATAGCATACAAGACTTTAGCGACCACACTGTACCACTTTTCCGTGCTTTTCATGAGAGGTTCTTATTCTTGCCTGCAAAATATCAGGATTCGAAATGGCTTGCATTTTTTAAACAGCTTGGTTTAAAACATACAGTATCTACATCTGAATTTCAGGACCTTTGCCTAGAAACTGAAAAAGGAAAGAGGGAAAATATTTTGGAGTGTTCTAACTTGCTACTAAATTATCTCTATAGTAAGTTTCATAGTTCAAGGGATTCTGATTTTTACAATCGTATTTCTCAAATAGCTTTTATCATTCAAAATGAATTGTTATCCAAGCTTACTTGGCTAGCACCACCTGCCATTCCACAAAGGCAAATGATTAAACTGCAAGGATCTGCCCCTCTTGAGAGAGCTTCTATTGTCTGGACCACAAAACCAATAATAAAACTGCCATATGGAAACTCAAATCTTGAAAACTCCAAACTTGAAAGCATGCTTGGAATTGCCCGAAATCCCGACTTTAAAGATGTCATTGCCAATATAGAAAATATCAGCAAGACTGAACATTCTCAATGGAACCACTTTACCAACTATCCTTCCAATATTCAGTGTCCAACAGGCCATCAAGATCTAATTCATATCACAAATGATAATTTATCATACCTGAATGACTACCTTCAATTATGTCATGAAGATGTCACCAAGCTAAAGAATATTCCTTGTGTCCCTGTTTTTCATACCATCTCGAAGAGTCCTGACATAGATAGACACAAAATGGTCCTTGTGAAACCATGTCAAGTAGTTGCTCACAGTCCCTGGAATGATGATGAACACAATGACGTTGAAGATTTTCATCCATTTCTTCACATTCTTCCTAAAGACTTTACTTCTTTGACCACCATACTTCCACTTATTGGGGTAAAAAATTTCCAGTTATCCCATATTCAGGTGGTCCTTGAACTGGTTAACACAAAATTAGCAGGAGAAGAGCTGGATCTTAATACAAAAGAGTGTGTCAAGAAAGCTATTGTACAGCTAGATAAGTTCTTACAGAGATCGCAAAGAGGTGCTACTTCTTCCCTCTATCCTTTGTATCTTCCAGATATTGATGACAAGATGAGAGAGTCCAAGTCTTTACTGTATGTGGACAGCATGAATTACCCAGGAGACTATCACCTGGATCTCACTGAAGTCCCATATTATCATTTTGACATTAGGACAGCTGACATGTCGATTGGGGCACGAGAACTTTGTCAACTTTTACCTGAAGATGTCAGACCTATAGGAATTTCCACAGTGTGCACACAAAGAGTAGCAAGTTCAACTACGTGTAGCAAATCAGTGTCTAAAACAGCAGCACAAATAACAAAGACTCTTACTTTCCCCCAAATACCTCAAGGTCTGGTCTGCTTTATTATTCAATATATTGGTGGTCACATAGAGAGCACTAAGTTGAAAAGCGCCACAATCGATTATTTTGCTGGAATTAAAGTGGTATCTGTGGATGATTTAAGGATGGATTTGGTGATGAATGACTCACAGAAAAATATTGGTAGCATTCCCACAAAATTTTGTTATGTTTCTGAAGATACAAAGTGGACCCTCTACTTAGACAACTCTTTGGGCTCCAGTGATACTGAAGATGCTTATCAGGAAATCTCTGAACACTTGAATGATATTCTGCACTCAATTATACCAGACATGAAGTCAAAGCAGGAGATAGAAATTCATAAGCTTGTTGTAAAATGTTTGAAAGCCAATACGGAAAAAGAAGTAATTGCAACGTTTCTGAAGAAAGGAGTACAACTTGATGTTAAAATGGAGTCATTCCAGAAGAAGCTTGGAGAAGAAGTCCCGCTGTGCTGGCACCATCGACTTGCACAAGATCTTAACAATGTCTTCAATCCTATGGAATATGTTGGCTATGAAAGTGAGGACAACCATATTGTGGTAGCTCAGGTAGCGTATCCTATCCCATTGAAGCAAGGAGAAGAAACACTTGAAAAGAAGTATCATATTTATGTAAAACCTGATGATCGGGATGGCATTGAAGTTGGTGTCCTGACATTGTACAAGTTTTTGATCAGTAGCAAAATACCAAAATTCATAGCTGACGAAACCAGCAGCTCAAATTCTATCACCGCTTTTGATGAAAACAGTGAATTGCCTAAATTGAGAAGTAACCTAATAGAGGAAGAACTTGTAGATACTTTATGCAATCTTTGTAGCTTATTGCGAGACATATGGAAGCTATCAGGAGACCTTAGAAAGAAGGCAATTCGTCGGCTTTTTTTGAAATGGCATCCAGACAAGAATGAAGATCCTATCAAAGCAGAGAAAGTTTTCAAGTTTTTGTTGAAGCAAATTGAGCACCTAGAGAAGGGGGAACCTTTGGATGATCCAAAAACATTCACCAGTTGTAGCAGTCGAGGATCCCATGGACCACGACGATACAACAGATATTGGAGCCACTACAAATCCAGGTACAAATACAGTCACTGGAACAATAGCGCCTACCAACACCATCAATCATACAAGTCGGAGAAATCATTCTTCAATGACAGTGGAGGAGGAAGTAGTACAGGAAGTAATTCAGGATCAGGAAGTAGTATAGGAAGTAATTCAGGATCAGGAAGTAGCTCTAGTTCCACAAGATATACCACTCATGGTTACTTTCCCTTTGGTAAGATTGAAGATGATAGAGACACTAATGAGGGATGGCGCTGGATCCTCCAGGCTGAGGCGGAATTCAAAGTACTTGCTCATGTTCATGACAACCAGGAGGCCTCGAGTGGCTATGGCTATGTGTGCTTCATGTCTCACCAAGTGGCAGAGAAGGCACTAAAAGGTGGAGTATACGCCTTTTGGGGTATGGATGGGAGGAGGTTGATTGACCATAACTTGAGTCGACATGCTTATGCACTGCAAGCCGTAAAGTCTTTGGAAATGCAAGGTTTGATTGGACATTGTACTCCAATCGAAGATTACTATTTGAAGACTCGCTATCCTAACCAGTGGAAAGGATGTTCAGACATTCCTTTTGACCATTACACGAAAGAAGATGCGGATGCTGCTATAGTCCATGCTGAAGAAGTTCTTGAAATTGTTAAAGGAGCAATGCCATCAAAGAACTAACTTTGTATTCTAACAATGTGTAATAGAGTGTGTATTAAATTTTGAGTGTATTTGTTCTATATAATATAGTTATAAATTAAAATTTTGTACACTTGAGAAACTAAATTCAGTGTGAGATATTTAACCCTCAGCGCGCATGCGCGAGAGGGTTTTAGTAGTAGTGGTCCTGTCTGTTTGTCTGTGTGGCTGTCACGCTCTGATTTTGGAGAATACTGACAATTCAACTGCATAGTTTACACACTTCCACATAAAGGACGTGCACACAAGACTAATTTACACAGATATAAGCTGGACGGAGTCAGTGTGTCAGTTGTGACCCCCCGGCACACCAAGATACTTCAAACGAGCTTGTTCAGGTGTCTACAAACTCCAAACAGACCACATCCAACACTAGAAAAATATTGGGATTTCCTGTATCAGGTCAGGTAAAGTAAAGACTACTGGAAGGTCACATTTCAGACACATGGTTGTCATCTTTCCATACTCAAGGATATGTCTAATTCCCCTGTACCTGTCCTGCTAAAGTACGAGGCCAATTTACCTATACAATTTCCTTTGATTGAACTGATACATGACATATCACCTGTTCTACACTTACCCTTTACTGCATGACATTCCATCTTATGTGTACCAACCCAACAGGTCATCTATACTGGGGCATTCCAGGAACATTTACTGGATCTGTACTGAACATGTCACTTCACATATACTAGACCTGTCCTGAACATTGTCGGCTCATCAATACTGGACCTGTCCTGAACATCGTCAGTTCAACTGGACTTATCCTGAACATGTCAGCTCATCAATACTGGACTTATCCTGAACGTTGTCAGCTCATTAATACATCCTAAACATCACCGGGTCATTAATACTGGGGCCTGTCCTGAATATATTCAACTCATAAATACTTAATCTGTCCTGAACATAGCAGGATCATCAGTAGTACCATAATTTAAATACTAGACCTGTCCTAACACTGTCAGATTATCTGTGCTGGGTACCAAAATTAAGAAAGGGACTTGATTAATTTGAGAATTTTTCATTTTGCCTATTAAAATGGAATGTGGACCTTGTCTTACATGTTACATTGTATACACTTACTTCTCAACCTCTCTATAAAAGCCAGCACACATAATATACCAAATTCACAAATTTATTCTGATAACTACATGAATGAATGTTATCTATACCAGTAATGTTTGTTCAATTGAAGTTGAGAAATATTCTCCTTATGATGTACATCACCTGGTCAAAGTGAATATCCACTGAAAAGAGCATCTATCACCAGGTTCAGACCCTACAAAAATAAATAAACTAAAGAGAACTGTACAACAACATACCAGCTATCTATATAATCCCTACCTGACTGAGCACATGTTTCATTCAACAGTTCCAAGAGATACATACACCATCACATGTTCTCTATGAACCCCTTTCCCGGAAAAACCCGTATACTACCACGTGTTCTCTAGTAACTTTAATTGCAAAATCCTTTTCCAACATATTTCTATCCTTACACCCTGGACTGAGCTACTTTTAATTGTGAACCCTTTTCCAACTGGCTTCTATAGAAATGTTCCAATCGCTCTCGATATAACAGTTGCAACCAGGGCTTTCATCAGAGGGAGAGACAGCATATCAGAAGGGGGTTGGGCTGAACTGTCCCCAAATTAAAAACTTATAGTTACAGCTTAAAATTGCAAATATACCAGCATGCTGCTAAACAATAATCTGTCATAAGTATTGTTTATTAGTCATCCAAGTACACTTCCAAGTAATTTATATGCGCTATCTTGTTTATTGCCATAAAGTTAACCATTCAGAATATTATACTCATGCAATAATATATATATACATACTGTTTGTATTATTTGCTGTATACGCATAGTATTATAAAATATACAATATGAAGGGGGGAAAATAGAGCATGGATATATATTATACGTAATGCACCTTAATCCAAGAAGTATATACTGTATGCTAATATTGAAAAATTGCCATAAATGACCCAAAGCAAGTAATACTAAAGAGTAAGTTGTGCAACTTAAATAACCCACTTGTCACCTAATAGATCGCACAAATACCATAATATTACCAAATATAAAAAGAACACAGCCCTTCCTGGTGTAGCTAATTAAACAGCACAGATCACAGGCACTTTACTTATACACAGTTCACTAACCCTATGGATCACACATAGTTCAAACTCTATGGATCACACCTAGTTCACTAACCCTATGGATCATGCACAGTTCACTAACCCTATGGATCACACATAGTTCAAACTCTATGGATCACACCTAGTTCACTAACCCTATGGATCATACACAGTTCACTAACCAAATGTATTACACATAAACCCAATGGACTTCACATAGTTCATAGGCAGACCTTTCACTGCGCCATCTGTAAAGGGTCTGGCTCGCTAGACTACATAATACCCACTTTCCCAGAATTTTTTTTTTCCAAATGTTCCATCCATAAGCCGTATCAATAATCAGAGTAAAATATCCTGTCAGTTATATACTCAGTATGATTGCCCCTGAGTCAATTAAAGTCACAACAACCCTCACAATTACCACTGCCCGCCACAAGACACAGTATTAATTACAGCAGGTTAGTATTGGACCTGCATAATAGCTTATTCTTATCCAAGAAGACCCAAGAAGACCCTGTAGCCATTAGTACCGCGCCAGTAAACTCAACTTTGGTGAGTGCCAATTTGTCTTATATTATTATAAATTGTCCTGCCAACTGGCTGGTATGTTACAATAACAATGAAGTAGAAATGTCTGCATATTATGCAAACAATATCAGTTTAGATTCTTCAATGCCCAGGTGGGCAGTTCCTTCGGAAGGGTACGAGTTGAGTCTCGGTCCTATTAGTCGTTTTTTTTTTTGTCTTCTGGCTTGAGGAGTTTTTTTTTCACAGCAATTTGTCGATCTATTATGGCCTTCAAGTTCACCACTGCTTCTGTAAGCCATGGTATTGGTTGAACAATCAACACCTCCTCATTGTCTTCGATATCACTTTCTTCTGAAGACATTGTCTCAGGGATTAAAAATTGTGAGCAGCATCTTGATCTCCAGCCTGAAACTCCCCACTAGCTAACATAGCTTTCCTCTCATTCAATTTCTATAATAATGTGAAATTTATTCAATTCTTATAGCTATACAGTAGATGCCTTAAACTTACAGTTAACATCCTTTGGTGCCGTCTTTTGATCTGAACTTTCTGCAAATGTTTTCTTCTCCTCTTCGAAGATAGGTCTTCATTTTTTGATCGATAGAACCGATATGCTGCGTCTAAAATGTAACATAGTAGCTATATAAAATTGCTTAAATTGTTTCAGATGACCTGCGAGTTCAATGTAAAACTGAATTCACTGCGCAAATGTGGTCATATAAGGCGTCATTACTTTCTTATAACTTGTGGTATACGCATAATATAAGGAGATTCAGTATGGGTGTTGCTTATATGTAGCTTATAAATTCGTTATAAGCTGACTGTTATAAGTGTGGAATAAGATAGCCTATACCAAGCAGCTTATTACTATCTTATACCAAACATACACCCAGCTTATATTATCCTATACCAAGCTCACACCCAGCCTATAACAAGCTCACACCCAGCTTATATTATCCTATACCAAGCTCACACCCAGCTTATATTATCCTATACCAAGCTCACACCCAGCTTATATTATCCTATACCAAGCTCACACCCAGTTTATATTATCCTATACCAAGCTCACACCCAGCGTATATTATCCTATACCTAGCTCACACCCAGCTTATATTATCCTATACCAAGCTCACACCCAGCTTATATTATCCTATACCTAGCTCACACCCAGCTTATATTATCCTATACCAAGCTCACACCCAGCTTATATTATCCTATACCAAGCTCACACCCAGCTTATATTATCCTATACCAAGCTCACACCCAGCTTATATTATCCTATACCAAGCTCACACCCAGCTTATATTATCCTATACCAAGCTCACACCCAGCTTATATTATCCTATACCAAGCTCACACCCAGCTTATATTATCCTATACCAAGCTCACACCCAGCTTATATTATCCTATACCAAGCTCACACCCAGCTTATATTATCCTATACCAAGCTCACACCCAGCTTATATTATCCTATACCAAGCTCACACCCAGCTTATATTATCCTATACCAAGCTCACACCCAGCTTATATTATCCTATACCAAGCTCACACCCAGCTTATATTATCCTATACCAAGCTCACACCCAGCTTATATTATCCTATACCAAGCTCACACCCAGCTTATATTATCCTATACCAAGCTCACACCCAGCTTATATTATCCTATACCTAGCTCACACCCAGCTTATATTATCCTATACCAAGCTCACACCCAGCTTATATTATCCTATACCAAGCTCACACCCAGCTTATATTATCCTATACCTAGCTCACACCCAGCTTATATTATCCTATACCAAGCTCACACCCAGCTTATATTATCCTATACCAAGCTCACACCCAGCTTATATTATCCTATACCAAGCTCACACCCAGCTTATATTATCCTATACCAAGCTTACACCCAGCTTATATTATCCTATACCTAGCTCACACCCAGCTTATATTATCCTATACCAAGCTCACACCCAGCTTATATTATCCTATACCTAGCTCACACTCAGCTTATATTATCCTATACCTAGCTCACACCTAGCCTATATCCTGTCTCGGAATAAGGTAGACCATATTCAACTTATACCCACCCAGAATATTACGAATCCAAAGTCAATTTTTTTTAAAATTTTAATCAAGTTATAACAATCAATGTCTCGTAAATTATTATTCACTTTGTTCATCAATTTCTTGATTGTCCTTCAATGAATCACTTCGCCTGGTTCCTCTTGGATGACTTGATGGCAGGCTGTCCAAGTATACATCTTACTTGGCTATAAACGTATTTAATGCTTTTGATATGATAGTGATATGATGGAGGATGGCGTAAAAGTCTTCTTATCTTGTTCTTGTTCTTCATCTGACATCATGTCAGGTGTGACATCTGACCACAGCTCCCTCTTCTGTCCTTCCCTCACCTCCTTGCCCTGGCACTCATAACTCTGTAGAGAAATAATACGAAGTGTACATAAAAAATGTTATACATAAGATAAAAACACACGCATAATACATTGTCAATCTGCAGTGATCATAGGTAATACATAATGGACATTGATGTTAAGTGTTAGATAAGTAAAAGTACTACAGAATTGACACCTCTGATTGACACCTATGCCCAAAATAATTGATCACTATACACCCATGCCATGCTTACAAACATACAAACCAAACAACACCCTTTCCTATGTATTAATTGATGGCCATTATTTTATATTAACCCTGAAATATGATCAGGAATTACCATAGCAAGTCACAAAGCAGTAAATACTTAGTGAATATCACAATAAAAAGGTACTACCTACATTATATATTGAAAATCAGCGAAAATACCTATTATTTGTCTCCAATTAATGACCATTAGGGGCTATACTATCTTATTAAATTTAAAAACCTAAACTTATTCCACAAACTGACAAAATGTTAAAGTTGCGATAACAAAAGATACTATATTTGTGTACAATACACAAAGAAACAAATATCCCCGATTTGTACAATGTCATTCTTTAATGCACCAGTTCTACCCGTATTTGACGAAACATTGCCGTACAATGTCATTCTTTAATGCACCAGTTCTACCCGTATTTGACGAAACATTGCAGTACAATGTCATTCTTTAATGTACCAGTTCTACCCGTATTTGACGAAACATTGCCGTAAAATGTCCATCCCATCCCACAGTCCCATGAGATTGTGGGACATTCCATGGGATGTCCACCTGTCCCTTTCACTCATGCATGGGACCATAGGACATTCCACGGGATGTCCACCTGACCCTCATCTGTTTGTCCCACTGTCCATCCCATCCCACGATCTCATGGGATCATGGGACATTCAATGGGATGTCCACCTGTCCCTCTCACAGAAGCGTGTGTGTCCCACTGTCCATCCCATCCCACGGGACCATAGGACATTCCATGGGATGTCCACCTGTCCCTCTCACAGAAGCGCATGTGTCCCACAGTCCATCCCATCCCACTATTCCATGGGAGCATAGGACATTCCACGGGATGTCCACCTGTCCCTCTCACAGATGCACGTGTATCCTACTGTCCATCCCACGATCCCATGGGACCATGGGACATTCCAAGGGATGTCCGCCTGTCCCTCTCACAGAAGCGCGTGTATCCTACTGTCCATCCCTTCCCATGATCCCATGGGACCATGGGACATTCCATGGGATGTCCACCTGTCCCTCTCACAGAAGCGCGTGTATCCTCTTGTCCATCCAATCCCACGGGACATTCCATGGGATGTCCACCTGTCCCTCTCACAGAAGCGCGTGTATCCTACTGTCCATCCCATCCCACGATCCAATGGGACCATGGGACATTCCATGGGATGTCCACCTGTCCCTCTCACAGATACGTGTGTATAGTGCTGGGCGATATACCGGAATTATCGATACACCACGATAAAATGTTGATATCGCGGAGTCGATATTTGCTGTACGGTATTATCGGTTAACGGTAACTCGCGCGATATCGTTGAACGCGGGCTTACCGCGCACATGGCAATTTTGAGGAGCAGCCGTTTTTTGCTTACTGCACCGCTTAGCAACTGTAGTGCTAATTTAGCTAGCTATGGCTGCAAGTTCTAGCTCCAGTGTGAGGATAATACCTAAAGCTAATACTGTTTCACCTGTGTGGACTTCAGTGTTGTGGTAATTGCAATTGGTAATTATAATTAGCTGTAATCATTACACCATCTGCAGTAATTGTAATTGTAATTGTAATTGCATACCTGTAATTGGCAAGTAGTTGGGGGTCAAAGACCACTTTGGTAAAGGGTCAGTTCTAAAGCACATGGCTGAATTAAAACAAAATTACAAACTTTGTGGGCCCTATTACATGACCACTTATCCTGAGGAGGCGATGTGATGTAATTGTATGTAATTGCTAACAGATTTGTAATTAGTTCTTAAAGGTGTAATTGGTAATTGAAATTGTAATTGAGAAGCAAAAATTTAAAGTAATTGTAATTGTAATTGATAATTGATTACTTTACTCCTGTAATTGCCACAACCCTGATGGACTTGCTTTGGGCTGGAAGCAGATGGACAAGGCAAGCTCATTTCAAAGGAGATTGCAATTTGTAGACTTTGCAATAGCAGAACATCTACAAAGGGAGGCAGCACCAGCAATCTTTTCAGCCATCTCAAAAATCATCACCCTAAGGAGTATGCTTACTTAAAGTCTGCAAGCAGCAAACCTGCAAAGTCCAGCCATCAGCCATCCAGCCATCAGTCATCCTCATCATCTCAGCCTACACTAGCAAGTGTCGTGGACAAGCTAAAGCCATATAATAGAGATGAGAAGAAATGGCAAGACTTGACAAACTCTGTCACATTTTGCTTGTGTAAGGACATGCTTCCAATTTACACAGTAGAGAAGTCTGGGTTTCAGCGAATGTTGAAAAGTTTTGACTCCCAGTACCAACTTCCATCCAGAAAGTATTTTTCCGAGACTGCGATCCCTAAGCTCTACAACCAAGAGAAGGAGAGAGTTGTGGCAGAGTAAAGCCTGGTCAAGAACTTTGCTGCTACCACTGACATGTGGTCTAGTGAGACAGGTCAACCATTCTTGTCATATACCGTTCACTTTATAGACAATTAATGGAAACTGCGAACGTACTGCTATCCTCGGTTTTGTGATGTGTACCTGAGTGATGATGCACGGAAATTGGTGAAACAGATGATTATTGAAGAAGGAAAATTACTGCTCAGTCGTTTGAACTCATCTGAGTCCGTTAGTGAGGAGTGTGCACCAAGTAACCCACCTCCATCAAAGAAACGAAAACTTGGTGCTTGGCTTGAGAAAGCAAGGCGAAGTGCTCAAGATGATGATCAGAGGGAGTCATCATCATTGACCAGCTTACAACGTGTGCAAAAAGAAATTGAACATTATGAAAAACTTCCCCGTGCCGATGCAATGTCCCATCCACTTGAGTGGTGGAAAGTACACTGTAAGCAATTTCCTGCACTTTCATTGCTGGCTAAGCAATATTTGTGTGTATGTGCATCAAGTTCTTTGGAGCGTGTTTTTAGCACGTCTGGACACATTGTTTTGAAGCGAAGATCGTGCCTAAAGCCAGAAAAAATCAACATGTTAGTTTTTTAGCAAAAAATTTGTGATTAGTTAGCTACAACGACATTTTCATTTCTAAACATTTTCAAATTAAACTAACGATTTCCTTAAATGTTTAAATTGACTGTATACATTTTATGTACGATGTACTATAAAATATTTTTTAAAAAGAAGAAATATCGTGATATATCGCCATATCGTGATAATTTCAAATGATATCGTATCACCTGTCATTATTCAATATCGCCCAGCACTACGTGATGTTCTGCATTCTATAAAGTGGTCTCCAGAGAGTTGGTGACAAAAACTAGCAGCCGCCATTTTCCACTTGTCGCGAAATACGTCCCTGGATATGCCCTTTAATCCTCGTTTAAGAGCCAATGGAATAATACTTTCAGTAATTTGTACATATAAAGCATTCATTCTTTCTCAACAATAACCCTAAACTGAAAATGGTGATGTGCAACATCGTACAGAAGAATATCATTACTGTTTAATGTCATATAACTCATAAATGCAAGATTCCTGGTTGTTCTACCGTATTAGTACTGGATGGGAATATGAAGAACAGACGAGTTGTCTGCAATGCCAGAGATGCAGGGTATGTTGAGTATCCAGGATTACCAGGGAAAATCAAAACAGGATGCATGAAGACTCCCAGCTATGGCTCCAAGTATTGCTATAGTCATGAGATTAGGTCCTACGACCCCACTGCCTCTCCCAGTGATGCTGGTAAAAAATAAAGTATTGGTTGTATTGTATTATTAACCACTACTTTATTGTATCAAGCCCTTCACTACCAAAGATGCAGCTGGTGGCCCAATAGTGGAATCAGTTCTGAACAAGAAAACCTTACGCAATAAAACCTTGTATGAGGTACATATTAAAAAAAAGTTACCTGCATTTCCGTGAACTGTATTTTTTTTTTTAATGATAGGTTTTGTGGGGGTTTGGGTATTCTGAAGTTCATACCACTTGGGAAGTAGCCGAAGTACTTCCTATTTCAGTTATGCCGATGAGGATGGCATGAGAACAACTTCCCATGAAGAGCATGTAGCAGCGTATGGTGTGGATAGCTGCACTTTCACCACAACTACATGCTCTAGTCCACCACCCAAGCAGCCCAGAATCACTAGACCAGTACTGGAGGAGACCACTGGGTTAGTTGATGTTTTGTAATACAAATATTTAGTATTTGTTGCTGCTGTTTTGTGCTTTAGGGCGTTTCAAAATGAACCAATAAATTTATTCTGCAACACACTGAAGGACAAGAGTGTACCAAAAACTAGTCGGAAATGCAGGTGCTAATTTGTGTAATTAGCCTCACATTTCACTAATAAGGGTTTCACATTTCAACTTTTGTTGTGTTAGGAATCTTAGCAGGTATATGGCCATGTGGCATAATTAGCCTATTATCGGAACTTTTCTTAGCAGAATCCAAAACACAAGTTCATGGTGCTCTGCATAGTTATTTTAAAGCTGCACCACTTACTGCAAAAAATATACATAAGTAAGTTTTACAAGTAAAGCCAATTAAATAGAATACTTGGTGTGTTGACTTTGCAGGATACATTTGTTACGATGATGGGTGCCACTTAGCAAAATTTTCAAAAAATTCTGCTAGGTGCAACGTAAGCTATGAGTGCTCACTGTTAGCTGACAAAGACTTTGTCATTGATAAAATGCACATGAGAGGGCACATAGACAGTTGGTGCAAAGAACATTGCGACCCAAATAAAAAGCCAGATTTAATTAATGTAAGTTAGTAATTATTAGGGCAATGTCAGATCCCCTCAGTGTCAACCTATACATAGTAATGAAAGTAACTTTCATTACTATGTATAGGTTGACACTGAGGTTTGTGAACAAACGTTTTCCTGGCTGTCGCAGTATGGAAGAATGACTCAAAGCATGTCCCAAAGCACATTTTTGTTCTTTCTGCTCTATGTATGTGAACTACACAACATAAGGGAAGAAAATAAAATTAACAGAACTTCATTATGGTAATGTATTTTACCCAGCAGAGGCGGCAGCGAAGGCAGCAGAGGGAGCAGCAAAGGCAGCAGAGGGAGAGGCCCAGAAATTTTCAATGGGTGTTACCCTGCCTACTGTTCCAGCCAGGCTGGTTAAGCGGATCCTGGCGGGGGAATCTGTGGACATGGGGGAGTTTTCCCAGGACGCCCTCCGGGCAGAGTTTCGAAGGTCCACCGAAGGGGAAGAGAAACCATCGAAGGCCAAGTCGGTCCGACCCGTTGCTGATCGGGATGCTTGGGTGGCCAGCTTTGCCCAGTACGCAGGGGTGGTGAGTCGCTCCTATCCGGAGAATGCTGTGGCTCTATGGGGGCACCTGGCCACTGTGATGTCCTGCCAGAATAGGGCTACATCTGGCTGGTGAAGGAGCTACGACGTGTCACTGAGGCACAGCTACTCGTCAATGAAGCAGGCTGATTTCCTGTTGAATCAGTGCTTATTTACACAAGCCATGGTGGAGAGCTCGGAGTCGCTCCAGCGCCCGACACCTCCAGTGTCCTTGCCTTTGGCTCCTCAGAGGCAGAAGAGAAGGAGGGTACAGGCCTGCTTCTCTTGGAACGACGGCAGGCCTTATGCGTCAGTGCCGTGCCGTTTCTCTCACTGCTGTGCCCAGTATGGTGGGGATCATGCCAGGAGGTTTTGCCCTACTGCGTTAGAAGCGCCGCCTGGGGAGGAGAGTCATCGTAACCTCAATTGATCTCGGTCCAGGGACATTCTATTGCTATATTGTGTTAAACTTTGTTGTGCTATGAGTTCACGTGTAGTTATTCTCCTTATGATTATTAAAAAATATATAAAAAAAAGAGAGCAAAGAGTTCGGTAGTAAGGGGAGGGAGGGGGGAAGGGGCAATAGTTCCAGGAGGTAGAGGTTGCATAGGAGCGTAAGGCTAGTAATTAGGGGGGCTAGGGGGGATAACTGCGCTCAGGGGGTATAGGTTAGATTGGGATTAGGGTTTGTTTGTTTTGTTTTTGTTTGTTTTTTTTGTTTTGTTTTTGTTTGTTTTTTTTGTTTTGTTTTTTGTTGCTCATGAGTGTGGATTATGGGTGTGCATTGATGGTGTCCTCTGCTCGTTGCAGGGGCCCTCAGTGGTGATTATGAGTACACGGCAGACTTGCAGGTCATCAGTGAAAAGTTGCCGTTAAGTCCGACGCAGTGGCCTGGCATTCCAGGTTGGAGTCAGGTAGTGACACCAATGCTGGTCAGCGAGTGGGACAGACAACTGGCAGCACATCCAGATCAGTGCTATCACGCGTACTTAGTGGAGGGCCTTCGTCACGGCTTCAGAATTGGCTACAGTTATGGATCAGCCAAGTGTGTGAGTGCTGTGTCAAACATGTCTTCCGCAAGTGAGAGGCCTAGCATGATAGACGAGTTCATTGACACTGAAGTGGCTGCCGGTAGGATACTCGGGCCGGTTGATACTTCTCACGCTAAACTTATCCATGTGAACCGTTTTGGGCTGGTCCCGAAAGGTCATGCAAGGGGAAAGTGGAGGTTAATCGTGGACCATTCATTCCCTGCTGGGAATAGTGTCAATGATGTAATTGACCCAGGGTTATGCAGTTTGCAGTATACGTCGGTGGATTCTGCCTGTCACAAGGTCTTGGAGTTGGGGCAGGGGGTGAATTTAGCAAAATTTGATGTTTCAGGGGCATTTAGGACAGTGCCGGTTCATCCTGATGACCGGCACCTTTTGGGTATGCAGTGGCGGGGCCACACCTACGTAGATAAGGTGCTCCCTTTGGCCTCCAATTAGCACCAAAACTGTACAACGCCATTGCTGATGGTCTGTTGTGGATCTTGGCTAACACGGACCAGGTGATATGCATCCACTACTTGGATGATTTCTTGCTATTTGGTGCACCAGACTCATGTCAGTGTGGGGCATCCTTGGAAAGAGCACTGACCAGGTGCAAGGAGCTGGGTGTGCCAATAGCCCCGGCAAAGACTGAGGGCCCTGCCACCAAATTGATTTTCCTGGGGATAGAGTTGGATACGGTCTCATTGACGATGAGCCTCCCCCAAGAAAAGCTCGAACACCTGTGTACCATGATTCAGGATCGGGAGTCAAAGAAGTCTTGCACCAAGAGAGAGTTGCTGTCATTGATTGGATATTTGCAGCACGCGTGTCGTGTCATTAAACCAGGCCGGTCTTTCCTCCGGCGAATGATTGACCTTTCAGCCGGGGTGAGAGCCTTGCACCATAGGGTGCGGCTGAATGCAGGCTTCCGGTCAGACCTTAAATGGTGGCATTGTTTTTTGCCATTGTGGAATGGCACTTGCCCGATGGCCAGCGTAGTTAAGGGTGCTCACACATCCGGTTCGCGGTACGCCCACACAAATCAATTAACTGTTGCTATGGAAGGTAACTCCGATTCTATACCTTGCAGGTCCACGCTGCCCGGGGGATATCTGAGACCCGTCAACTGGCAGCCAACTGATCAAGAATGACTAACACACAAACGGAACTGCAAGAGTTATGAAGCCTCAAAGTCTCAAAAGTAAACGCCACTATTTGGAAACAGAGGAAGACTACGGAAGCTGAAACTTCGTCCACCGCTTGCTATAGCTAATTGTTACAAAGTTGTCGATTTTGTTTTTCTCATTTCTATTTTGTTTTATATTATTCACATTTTCACGTGATTTTTTTCCAGTCGGGTCACGACTGTACACTATATTAAAAAACTAAATCGACAACTTTAATTACCTTGTTAAGTTATGCTGCAGTACTAAAAATGAAAGACTAACTCTTCGACCTTCTGGACTTGGACTGCTAAATAGATTCCAATTGTCTCGCACTGTTTTGCTACTGTGCAATTTTCTAGCCCCGCCCTCCGTTAGCCGAGTTAACTATACTTACCACGGTCTGCCCGGAAGCTCTTATCTATGCGCGGGTATTTAAGGTCCGCCCTCTACCTCTACAACTCGGTGGTTTCGTGGTTTATTGCTCAATTAAGCCGCGCGCGAGCGTTGCTATGTGCCAGCACCCTTAAGGGAGAGCCACAAGTGGTGCTCACTACTGATGCTTCAGGTACATGGGGCTGTGGGGCATATACGTCCACAGGTCTCTGGTTCCAACTCAAGTTTCCTGACAGCTGGTCAGAGATTCATATTACAGTGAAGGAGCTGCTGCCGATTGTTATGGCAGTGGCCGTGTGGGGGCACCTCTGGAAAGGTGCAACGGTGTCTTGCAGATGCGACAACATGGCAGTAGTTGCAATCGTGAACTCTGGTAGAAGTAAAATGGACAGGGCAATGCACCTGATCAGGTGTTTATCGTTTTTCTTGGCACGATGGGATGTATCATTAGTATGTCAGCACATACCTGGTATCGACAATGGCACAGCTGATGCATTATCGAGGGACTCTCTCCTTTTGTTCCAGCAGCTGGTGCCAGAGTCAGCGGTAGAGGCCACCCACATTCCAGAGAGACTCCTCCAGTGTCTGGTCAGAGACACCCCGGATTGGACCAAAGTGGACTGGGTGACTCTGTTCAGAGATTCTACATGATGGGCTTGGCCGAATCGACACATAAACTTTATGCCTGTGGGGTGAGAAGATTCATGGGAATATGTTCAACAGCTGGTCAAACTCCAGTACCAGCGGATAAAGACACACTGTGCCATTTTGCAGCCACATTGGCAGTAGAAGGACTCCGCCATAGGACCATTAAGTCCTATATGGCAGGAGTTCGTCATCTCTCCACATCTCAGAGGGTCATGGGGATCCATTTTCAGTTGGCTTGCATAGGTTACACTACGTCTTGCGGGGTGTGAAGCGTGCTGAGGGCATGGCAGGGGTAACAAAACGTGAGCGTAGGCCTATTACACCTGACCTGCTTCGCAAGATAAAAGGTGTGTGGAATTCTCGTGCACACGAGGCAGATGTGGTGATGCTTTGGGCGGCATGCTGTCTGGCATACTTTGGCTTTATGCGGATCGGGGAACTGACAGTGCCAACAGATGATGGCTACGACGCCTCATGTCACTTGTCATGGGGAGATGTGATGGTTGACGATCCTGCCCACCCGTCAAGCATAAAGTTCGTATAAAAGCCTCAAAGACAGACCCTTTCCGACAAGGGATTTCCATTTTTATTGGCAGGGAGGCATCTGATCTCTGTCGAGTGGCTGCCATGTTGGCCTACATGGTGGTGCGAGGTAAAAGTGCTGGACCTCTATTCAGATTCGTTGACGGCAAGCTTCTGACCAGGCAGCACCTAGTTGCGGCAGTCAAGGTTGCACTGGAAGAAGCAGGCGTCGAGCCAGGTCAATACTCCGGGCATAGTTTCCGAATTGGTGCAGCCACTACGGCGGCAGCTAGAGGCCTGGAGGACTCCACAGTTAGGACCCTGGGAAGGTGGAAAAGTCTCGCATACCTGGAGTACATAAAGATTCCAAGAGCACAACTTGCGTTGTATACAGCAAGAATTTGTTGAACTCTCAAGTGTACTGGCGCGGGTGGCCGTTGTTTTGGGTAGTACATACTTGTTGAGGTTATTGTGGTTGTTGTTTGGGTAGTTGGTGTTTGTGCAATGAATACTTGTTGCAGTTGTTGCGGTTGTCGTTTATTATTTGGCAATTTACTATTGGAGGAGTCTCTCTCCCCCTTCTCTGTCTTGGTCTTGGACTGGGGCAGGTAGTCGTGCCTCCATTGGAGGAATTAAGGGGGCTTGCCCCGCCCCGTTAATTACACCCCAGTCAGCCCAAGCTGATGGGGGGGGGGGGGGGTTCCGGCTCCACCTGAGCCAAAAAGACTCAGCTACTAGAGCTGCTGCTATGGAAGAGCAGCTGGGGAGGGATGACAAGGTAAGTAGGTGTACGTAATTGTGGTAACAATAATTGGCATTTGTATGTGGGAATATTAGTTCACTTCCAGGGCATGAGAGAGCTGGCAGTGAGCCAGGGAGTTTTCAAGGTACGAGCTGCAGGATTAATTATACAATCAGCAACCCTCAATAATAAGCTACAATATTAAAATCATCTCCTAGTTACATTCCAAGAGAATTCCAAGAGAATTTCCTACTGCATTGTTTATCCCCCTCTCTACTTCCCCTTCCTCCTCCACCCCCTCTCTACTTCCCCTTCCCCTCCACCCCCTCTCTACTTCCCCTTCCTCCTCCACCCCCTCTCTACTTCCCCTTCCCCTCCACCCCCTCGCTACTTTCCCTCCCCTCCCCCCCCCGTCTCTACTTTTCCCTTCTCCTCCACCCCCTCTCTACTTCCCCTTCCCCCTCCTCACCCCCCTCTCTAACTTCCTTCCCCTTCCTTCTCCCCCTCCCCCCATCTCTACATTTTCCCGTTTTACCCCTCCCTTCCCCCTCCACCCCCTTGAATTTGTCCGCGCTATCATATGATGTGTAGTGTACACACAAATACCAATAATAAATGTAACACATTATACTAATAACTAGTGGTGCGCTCGAATAGCGCAAAATAGCGAAGCGAGCCGATGCATGTTCCCTGTAATTGCAGCTATAGATACAGTTATTTATTTTGATGTTGTTAATGTTATGTCTGTCTGTTGTTTCATATAGATTCATTGGTGCTTCTATTCTATACCACTGTATGATGAAGGTTATAAAATTTAGGCTATGTATAATCAGCTACATAGTATTGCTTTATATAATAAAGTTTAAATGTTATATTATTTGTGATAATATAAGAATAATGAATTATTTTACCATCAAAGTTATTAGCTGGTGTTTTAGACAGAATATACAGCTATTTAATTAAAAATGTCGTACATCATTACAGTTATAGCTGATGTAAACTTTGTGGTTTAATAAAAATAAAAAATAAAAGAGTTTGTTTGGGTACTATAACATATTCAGAGGGAGAGCAGAGTATGTTAAATGGATGTAGATCTTAGACTACATAGTTTGATAATAGAGTTAGGTTAATTTTTATAGTTTTACATTAAATTTAACCAGCAAGTGGAGGAATGTTTCCAGGATGCATGTTATTTTGAGCTGAATAGAGCTTAGGGATATGTTTATCCCGGCTACATCGACAACATTCCAATGACTTAAATTTCATTTTGGTGCCTGGAAACTTCTCCGTACACGTTATGCAGACTGGGATAGTAATCGATGAGATTTTAGCATGAAAATTACGCATTGCTGTGTGAACTTGAGGATCATCAAATGCTGGAATAATATGGTGCAATGGAACCTGGGGATGCTGTCTTGACCTGTTCCCCCTAACTTGAGACAATCTAGTCTCCCGTTGAAGTGGTGTTTCGTCAGCCAATCTCTGCTGTTGGTTAGTTAACAACTGCTCTAATCTAGAGGAATTTTGTAATGAAGATTCATTTGCTGTTCTCAACAGTTGGTTAGTGGACAAACAGTGGAGCCTGTGATCTCTTTCACTATCACTTTCAAACAAATGTGTGACTTGCTGTTTTTGTGACATTAGTTGTAGACGTTGCTCTCTGCATAATGGTTTCCTAAACGAAAATATGTCTCGTATTAACTTATTGAAGTATATATTTTATTTTATATTTACCTCTTGCATTCGTTGCTGATAAGCTGAAAGGCTTTGCGGTATCGAAATTGTTTGAGTTATATTTTCTGCAACTTTTTTTGCTGCTTTGGGTGTATATGAGAATGGATGTCCTCTGATAGATGTCTTTTCCTTCCTCTTGCAGTACAAAAAGTAGTGGGGATATTAGCTTCTTGTTCAGATGGTGTGGCTGCATTTTCAGTGTCTTCAAGAGTAGTTGAGTCTACAGCTGTATAAAGTTGATTGGTACAGTAATCCTCAGGAATAGTCTAATAAATAAATTAGGAACATTTAATGGCTTTTCAAAAAGAAAGATTCTTTACTTTGCTACCTGTTTCTGTTTCGTTTTAGCTCTCCTCCTCCTTGCCCTGTCCTTTTCATTTCTTATCTCTCTCCTTACTATTTTTTCTTATGGAGTTCCTAACGCCCTCAAAGCTCTTGACCGAGCGTTTCTAACGTTTTGTCTACTGGGCATCGCTACTTCGTACGGCGGGTAAACAAAACAAAATGTTGCTAAGAAGGTTACCCGGCCCGCGCAAGCGCGTAGGATAAAGGGAACGTTTTGTCTACTGGGCATCGCTACTTCGTACAGCAGGTAAACAAAACAAAATGTTGCTAAGAAGGTTACTCGGCCCGCGCAAGCGCGTAGGAGAAAGGGTACACACGTACGCCCATGCAAGAACAAAAACAATTTCTAGACCTAAATATATATATATATCGCGAACTCATTAGAGAGTCAGCTCCGCTCGCTTCGCTCGCTTCGCTGAATTACACATGAAAAAATTGAATTGTGCGAACACACACGCACGATGTGTATAAATCTAACAAGCGAACACACGCACATGATGTGCATCAATTAAAAGCGAACACACACACATGATGTGTATAAATCTAAAAGCAAACACAGACACACACACGATATGTGCGAGAATACACATACGTACATGATGCATACTAGAGTAACATACCCAGTAATGTATATGTATAACATATTCAGGTAATACTTACTTTTTGTTTTCAGACTGTATAGCTTTCTTTATCCTTCGCAATAGTTTTAATTCGTATTTTCTTATATATTTGGCATCATTCTACGTACAAACATGAACAGATAAAGTGATAAGGTAATTCATTTACATTATATATTCCTGACTCCGCCCACCCTTACCTTGAAATATCGTAAAAGAGGACATGGGGAGGAAAGAAGTAATTGAGAAAATCTTCATGGAGAATGTATGG